>Ga0126342_10000486_pt1 | contig 43656 bp, 29 predicted proteins | sample Cyp1metagenome_FD_92528 | JGI IMG/M metagenome (GOLD analysis project Ga0126342, IMG submission 92528) | Coral microbial communities from Lord Howe Island, Old Settlement Bay, Australia - Cyphastrea 1 metagenome | ecosystem: Host-associated > Invertebrates > Cnidaria > Coral ...
ACCTACCCCACACTAGGAACCACTTAGAGAATTATAACTAACTTGACATGCCACATAGCCACTTATAAGTGAACTTACTTCATGACTTATAAGTCCCTAAGTCCCAGGCTGGTCCAAAGTATGTATGTATGTATATATATATATATGCAATGCTACAAAACCCTAGGCCGTAGTATCTTCAGAATGTATCAGAATGTTATAAAATCCTCGGCCGGAGAATCCTCGGCATTGCTATAAATCCTCAGCGACAACCCCTTTTTAGAGGTCTTAGGACTTCATGGGATAGTTGAGATGATCCTCCACTTGTAGCTGTACTTATTCTGGAGTTGGAGTGTGCTTAATTATGTAGAAACATTATGCAACATGTAGCAATCATGAAGCACCACTCCATATGCTGGTTTTGCTTCCAAGCAACCCCACTCGGATGTTTGCGAAGATAGCTCAGGGCTTACAGTAGGAAGAGTTCATATATCAAGGGTTTCCCTCTATGTAGCAAGCAAACATTGTAATTGATGACCTGGGGCCGTCATCATTGAGGTTTTTTTTCGGAAACTCTTCCGAAAAGCCTCCCAAATTCCACAGGATCTCCCTCATTCAAGCCAGCAAAACCTCTCAAAACCTCTCGAAGGACCGAAAAAAAATGATGGCTGCAGCTCAGGTTGGGGCAGTATAGTTTTTCTGTGAGGACGATGGGTTTTGGTTTGAAAAATAGAATGACCGATTTTCCAGAAATAACTGGTGAATGGTTTCCAATAGGTTTCAGTTTCAACTAATAGAACTGCGATATACTGCTATGATGATCCCAATTGACGAGCATATTTTTTTGAGGGTGGCTGCTCAACCACCAATCAAATCTTCCAAACCCATATTGCAATTTCAGAGGATAGAAATCTGTAGAATTCAATAGAAATCTCTGGTCCTGTGCCAGGGGCAGGGGTCCGGTGGCATGCCAGACATGAGCAAGATGAGTGATGCTTGGCCGGCTTGGCTGTTAGGGTGAAGGCTTGAATCATAACCACGGTGTTTTTTTGAGTCGGAGACTTTTTTTTCCACCAGGAAGTTCTGGGTTCAACTTTGTCCACACATAATTTGAATAGCAGTTATATATTATATATAGTGTTATGAATGAATTGAAATTTGTTAAACTCTTTTGAGTACACGTTATATTTTCAATATATAGTGATATGAATTGAAGTGGGTTAAACTCTTTTTGAGTACACGTTATATTTTCAATATGTAGTTATATGAATTGAAGTGGGTTAAACTATTTTGAGTACACGTGATATTTTCAGGACTATACAAGAAATCAGAAAGTTGTGACCTGATTTTTGTTGAGGCGGTTTCTTATTTCCCTAAGGGTGAATGCGACATTGTTGGGAAATCCACTCAGGGAACTAACTAACGTTTGCCTGAGTAAATCCCTGGGACCATCATCTGTGGACTGATCCCTGGTGATTTTGATCCCTCAAAATGGATGATCCACCAAAACTATTTGTGAACAGGGGAGTTGAGACTTGATTTTTTGAACAAGCAAACACAAACTTCCTGAATCTGGTAAATGCTTTGGAGTTTCGTTAATTTGTGCCCCCCTGGTATAAATCGCTGGCTACGCAAGTCACTTGCGAACTCCCAGCAAACTAAAAAACTCATTTGTCAGCATGCACCCTCACCCTGCACCAACACACGCAGATTGCTAGTTCCAAGCACACTATTTTGGTTGGTGATTAAGTTTGGTGTTGTTGCTCATATCTCAGTCTCACAGATCAAAAAAAAAAAGGAAGGAGAGTGAGGGAATATCTGGTTCATGTTTTTCCCCAATTCTCTACCATATCCCCCATATGTCACTATGTTCCTCAACATATAGACCCCATATACCAATTTCTCACTGGAAATTAAACTTTCATTGGGATTTAAGCACCATCCCAAAAAAGTTGACTCACTATGACCCAGCAAGGTTTGGGTTTATCCAAGGCTAAAGATTCACACCAACAATCTCGATTACAATTGCGAATCTGACCCATATATTGGGGGAGGTCAACTTTGATATCCGCATTACTTGCCAAAAACATTGCTATACTCCCAAAATCCATTCCCCCAATATTTTTTAAAAAAAACAACGCCCCCCATAAACCATGCTTTAGTACACAGATTTGGGACGTTACCATCGGATATTTCCTATTCTTGCAGGCGTAGTTCCAGTTATAAGATGGTATAAATGGTAAAAAAAAAAACATAGTTACAAGGGGTATATCCCAACCTATGGGGATCAACAACCCCAACTGCACTCCCAAGTTATACCCCCGGCGTTGAGTCCCCAGGATGTGCTGAAAGACCCCGAGATGATGAAGACAGCCATGGCTGCGGCGGGCTCCGGGCCCGAGGCCGAGATGATGAAAAAGATGACGGAGAATCCCGAAATGATGCTTGGCTGCAGATGCTAACCTGGTAAACCCAAAGCTTTCAATCCGTGTCTATGACATGCGAAAAAAAGGGATGATTGTTATGGTGATCATGTTTATTATTGTATCACTGTATCATGATATTATCATATCATGGTGTTTCTTATCACATTCCTTCATGTTTGATCAATCATCATTCTGCTAGCATCATTTTTGGTTGATCATTGATGATGAATGATGAGAAACCCAAAGGACTAGGACTAGTGAAGCTCCCGGGGTTGACAAGTTGACTCAGGATGGATGCCATGACGAACATGATGAAGAACATGCCGCCGGATCAGATGCAGAAAATGATGGAGATGAGTATGAAGATGAAATCAGGCTGATGGGTTCCAGGAAAATCTGCGTTTGCATGATATATGAAACTTACCTTAAGGTGTTTGATTACTTCTTGTAAATTACCTGAAGATGCAATGAGGCTGGGATAGCTTCTGGAATCTATTATTGTAGGAAGCTAACCAATATTTTTCTTACTCTAAATCCGTAAGATGAAATCAGGCTGGAGAGGCTTCCCCAACCCATCCGATGGGGTTCCGCACCATCTGACATGTTGTCCCTTTGTTATGTAGCCTGAGATTTCATGACTAACTAGACCCTCAAGTACCCAACAAAATGCTGTGTGACCCATTGTGACCCCATCATTTTGGTACAGAAAAAATGGCCATTTGGTTACCCATTTCTGATACAGAGGTAGATCCTAACCCGGGATCATCCGCTTGGACCTGGGTCAAAATTGTCAGACCCTGCCATGAGGGGGTTGGAAGATGAGTTTCCCCTAAAGATGAGCTATTCTCGGGGTCATACTGTTACTTGGAGTGGTGGTATATATTTTTATATATGTTACTGGATTCGATTGTCATGTGAGACGCTTGAGATAGGTTGAGATCACCGGTTCCTTGTGGCTTTTGGCTTGGGAGCATTTGGGTGGTCAAAAGCCAAGTGTTTCCTGTCCGGAAAATCCAAGATGTCATCAATCCAACCATCAATCCATTCCCAACCACTGGAATCATGGTGAATGTGTAGGGGAATCATCCCCTTAAATAGCCCAACATTTCAAGTTAATGAAATATTATAATTATATAACCATAGATAATAGATAAATACATATATTATATATATTATATTATATATATATTATATTATATATACATATTATATAATATATATATATATACATATATTATATATAATATATATACATATATTATATATAATATATACATATTATATATATAATATATACATATTATATATAATATATATACATATATTATATGGAATCCATATTGTGTATGCCGTTGAATCTTCATGAAATCCCATCACTGGTATCCCCCTGATCCATCCCCATCCCAGGTGGCGCTGATCCCAAGGATCCCTCGCAGATGTTGAACGACCCTGAGATGATGGAGGCGCGCCCAAGGACTTCCCAAAAAACGGGAGATGTTGAAAGGAGGTTTCCTCAAAATATGGGGGTTTATAGGATTTTATAAGGAGGTTTCCTAAGTCATGGGATTGATGAAAATATGGAGGTTTCCTAAGTCATGGAGGTAGCCCAATATGATTGGTTTATAAGAATATGATTGGTTTATAAGTTTATGGGATAAACAATAACTATTAAAATGGATGATTTACGGGTACTCCGTTTTTAGGAAACCCCCACATATGTTTAGGATTATTTACAAATATTTGAGATGTAATTATAGTTGTAGTGATGGTTGACTAGGATTATAATTTACAGTTATATGTGTAATACCTAGACTTTCCATAGTTTAAGCATCGTTTTTATGGGTCCAAACGGAGGGTCTAGGTATATCAAAAAAAGAAAACAGAGATTTTATATATAGTTCTATAGTGTTAGAATTCTATGATTATTTGGGTACTTTGGAAGTCTTTGGAAGCTGGACTTTCTTTTTCGTGGTGAAAAATCACGTTGAATCCACAATTCCATTTCCCCATGGCTGGATCTTACACCCCAAGTATCATCAACTATCCAATAGCTATTATCATAGGGATTTAGATGGCCATCTTACACCATCATATAATAGCTATTAAACCCATTCCAATAGCTATCATCCAATATTCTTTTTTAGTTACCCTCTGGTTATGACTAACATAGCCTATTGGTATAGATGGCCCTAATCGAAATAGATGGTTGACCGTTCTTAAAAATGGTGTTTTTCCATGGCTATGTGAAATAACCAGATGGTATAAGGGATATTGTGTGAAGACCAACCAGGACCCTGAAGATTTTTTTTGATTCACCTATGACTATCCCGACATTGTACTCCAAGATCATCCAAGCTCCCTATGTTCATTTCACTGAGGCCGCGGAGGAAATGATGAAGAGTATTTCCCCTGAAGCGCTTCAAAGCATGGCCAAATCCGCAGGACGGGACCGGACGTGGACCATCAACTGGTTTCTGGATTTCGCAACCATCCTCAGGATGACAGTAGTAGCCGGCCTGGTAAACGTTTACATAGCTATTGAAGCCATGGCTCAGTCGAAATAGTTGATTTACCCAGCTACATAGCATGGTGATGTTCCATAGTTTTTTTGTATGTTTACCAGAAGGTAGCTGTTAACAAGATGTGATCCCGACAGGGACATCGAAAGTCCGAGAGTTGATGGAAACATGTGGAAATTGTGGAGGAAATGAGCAGCTGTGGAAATTGTGTGCTGCTTCGAAACCTATGGGTTTGGGGAATTCTCTTGGACTATTGGCTGATGTGAAGTTATGCCTGAAAACACTCGGAAACCTAGATCCGTCGCTATTGCTAACTATGATTTTCATTGATTTTCCATCCTTGTACCAGTTTTTGAATGCCAAAAACATCCCAAAAACCCATCCCACTTAGCCCACTTCTTAAAAATCTGGCGCCAGGAATCGAGGTCAGTGAGTCTCATGCCAAGATGATGTCCAAAGTGATGCCTTATTTGATGAAATGTTTGAAGCTCTGGGGCTTCATCAAGCGGATCTTTGCTGCCATGTTCAGTGCCAGGGGTCGAATCATTCTGGCCGTGGTGATTCTGTTCGTGGCCGTTAGCCAGCACTACCTTTTTTCATCCGGTGAGAAATAAGCTCCCCACCAAAAACACCCAGCGTGCAGCTGAACAAAAAGTGGAAAAAGCTATTCCACCGTGCTGCGCTGCCATGCGCCGCGTTGTCGGTCGGTGTCGTTCGGTTCAAAACTGTTTTTTGGGATAATTCTGAGATGGGTTGCAACCAACAAACAGGATACATACAATCATACAGAACAACGATAGTTTTGTTGCACAGTACTTTTTTGGGGGGCAGATCAAAAAAGACCGAGGTGTGTAAGTACATAAAAGCCAGGACTCTTGAAAGTCCTTCACGAAAGCTACTGCATGACGAAGTACATAGTTTTATGCCTCAGCTTCTGAAATGGGGATGGGTCAAAACTCAAAACTTATTAATTAAGTCATATATTGAAGGGCATCTATTTTGGTTTGAAAACCAGGGTACGACGAGGGGTTTTGACCGCCAAATTGGGTGTATCTCAGGATGCTTTTTTCGCAGGCAACCCAGGTCGGTCGCTGTCTGCCTCCCTTGACTTTTGGATGTCCAGATATCCCACTGAGAAACACATTTAAGGGTGAATATCTCAGTGGTTCATCTCAGGTCCAACTAGATGCAGATGAAATAATCCCAGGAACCACGAATTAATGCTGGTTAATGATGGTTCCTGGGATTCATAGATGATCAAATGATGATCATAATCCAGGTAAATAGATGCAACTAGCCCACTGATCATCATTAACATCTATTTGCTCAGTGGGTTCCGGTCGGTCGCTCTAAGGCAACCGGCTGCTCTTGCCTGCGGATACCCCGCGGGAGAACTTCTCGCACATCTTAGTCTACACCAAATCCGTCGGGGCTCTCGGGGTCCCCCAAGGGGGGGGTACTTTCTCTGAAGCTGTGAAGGCTTACTGCTGGTGGTTTGGAACATGGCTTTTATATATTTTTCCTGGTTAATCTATGGTTAATAATGGTTAATAATTGGAATAACAATATATCTGGTTGGTGGTTTGGAACATGGCTTTTAGTATAGGGTAATGATGGTTAATCATGGCTAATAAATGTTAATAATGGTAAGATAATCAACTGGTTGGTGGTTTGGAACATGGCTTTTATGACTTTCCATTTCATACATGGGATGTCATCCTTCCCATTGACGAATTCATATTTTTCAAGATGGTTATTGCACCATCAACCAGACTGGTGGCGTGACATGCCCCGGAAGCCATGGAACATGTATCCGAAAAAAACGTTTTGTTTGGATGAAATTCACATCATTTCACCACGTGTGGTTTGTTCGTTGGTGATTTTAAGGGTCAATCTGAAAATGAATGAAAATGATACACCTCATCTGGTTGGTGGTTTGGAACATTTTTTATTTTTCCATATATTGGGAATAATCATCCCAACTAACTAATATTTTTCAGAGGGGTTGAAACCACCAACCAGTCATGGACCCAGATTGCAGACGAACTACTTGAATGCAGCCTGGAAATCCTTAAATGCCAAAGATTTGATCCCTTGAGCGGCCCCGTTTTAGCCAAGTGTTCCAAACCCAGATCTATTAATTCAACCCAGAATTGAAATGCACTAGATAGATCAATAGTTGGTTTAGATAGTTCACCATGTCAAAACCAGTTGGTTCATGATGGTTCATGTAGATTGTTCACCATTTTAAATGGTCAAAATCAGTCAACTCCTGGATTGCTGATGGCATTCCGACCTGAGCCTAGGAGCTGGCCGAACAAACCACGCCTGCCTTCTTGGCATTTGTGGACCGTTGGGGTCACCGCGGCCATGCCTGGAAGGTTGATTTTCCACTGGATTTTGCCAGTGACATTAGGGTTCCATCTGATAGCAGAGTGACAATACCCCGAGATCCACATGTTCAGCAGATCGGCGCTCTTCAAATGAACATTACATAACATTACCAAAGGATTCCCATAACCCAGATATATGGCATTTGTTTATAACTCAAATGTACCCCTTAGATCCCCTTAGCAAATCACCTCTTCAATTAAAGAGGACTTAGCGGTGAATGTAGCGGTAGTTGACCTGCTTTGCTCCTAAACAAAATACTACTACCCTTTGGATCCCTCTGGTAATTTAACATAGATATGGAAAATTGCATAATTTGATATCATTTGTTTGATTACCTATTAAACATGGTGGTTGTCCAGTTCGGAAGCTATCAAATCATAAAATACCAGAGGGTATATCCCAGGGTCTATCTATCAAATCCCCATTCCATCTCACTAACTCCCATAAAATTCCGTGAACAGCCCATTAAATCCAGACAGGACACAGCGGAGAAAGCTGCGAACGTGTCCTTTGTGGATCAAGATCTGGATCTAGGACCTGAATTCGAACCGTCTGCATCGGTCTCCGTTGGAGACCTGGGAAAATGATATGGGGCTGGGGCAAAACTACCATATTTTTTTGGGAATAACCATCCATTAACCATATGGTAATAGTAGGACTTATCAGGATACCTAGGGTACCAGGCTTTTGACCCATATGGAATTAGGAGGTAGCTAGACCCTCCACGTACCCTAATCTACCCGAAATTAGTAATAAAAGATGGTAAAAGGAATGGGGATGAAGAACAAAACACAATTAAACGTCAAGTATCACTTCATATGGGTACAAACGGATGGTCTAGGTAGAGGTATCAGATGGTGTCAGCCTGGTATCATCATCTATGTTTGGGGGACTCAACCAGGTGCAAAATTGGAAGAACTTGGTATAAGTGATGGCAGAAACAAACAGCAAACATGTGGGAATCTTAAATTACATATGACTCATGTGACGAAAAATTATATGAGAATATTTTTTAGATAGTTTCAATATAAGTATATTAGATAATATATATCAGATATGATCCTGATTTTATTGAATAAGTTTTTCAACCACCGCGTTTCGCGCAGGACAGATTGGAGGTCTGCTGAAATGGGATCCGCCAGAAGATCTTGGTCCCTGGGATTCCCCTGATCGTCGGAAAACGCCAAGAAGAATGGAGCTTTGAATGGGAAAACCATAGGAAAACCATAGGAAAATGGAGGTTTACCCGGTAAAGCAATATTTTGATCTAATGGGAATTTTAACGGGAATATGGTGGTTTAATGGGATCTAATGGGTTTTACCCTCTGGTAAACTAACAGTTTGCGAAATGGAAAGATCCACCATTTTCTAGCTGGGTAAATCCACTATTTCGACTGGGCCATGTTCAATAGCTATGTAACAAATTATCAGGGGGTAATGAACATGGAAATAGCATGAATATGATGGGCCCCAGTCACAAGTGGATTGTTTCACCCCAGGATCTATCCCCAAGGTCCCATTACGGACTACTGGATCTACCTGGCCGAAGACATGGCGGGCAAAAATCGAAGCTACGTTGGGAGCACCAAGGTTGGTGTGAATCAACTGCTGGTCCCAGCGGATACGGTGATGGATACGACGTCCTACCTGCTGGTCTTTGTTGCTTGGCATCTCGGGGGGATTGGCAACAGCATTCTGCGAATATCTTCGAAGCCAGAAGTGATTTGGGGTTCATAGGCCTTGAAAAAAAAACATGGAAGGTAGCTACAGGAAAAACTACCAGCAGATGTTTGGCACTTGCCTGTCCAAAACTATTGGTTGTTCATTGATCCTATCAACATCCCAATGTCATCTTAAGCTTCTACCTATGATGTTGATCAAGATGAAATTGGGATGACATTAACATACATTAACCAACTATCAACATCCTATGTGTTTTGCTTTGTGTTTTCGAACGCTGGTTCAGCAGGTCATCTACGTAGATAGCATATGAGTCAAGACAGAAAGCCACCATCCGGACTAATCCATCCCGGCCCGCGAATGAATTTAAGTTGGTTAATCCTAAGAAATAAGATATAAACCATATATATCCATATATAAACCATAGATGTTAAAGCATTTTAGTTGGTTTTATGATGTTGTCTATTGTTTTATGATCATGAAAGATCTTGGTTGATCAGATATCATAAGTCAGTCATCACAAGTCATTTCAGAAGATATCCTTTAAGTGTGACTTTGTATCATGTGGCGCTTGACAAAAAAAAAAACCTGGTCCAAGTCATGAAGCCCAAGGCAGACCACTAAAAAATGCGTTATTTCATATGCTGCTGTTGAAGATTGATGAAAACTCACTAAAATTTATGTGTGTTGAAATGATATATGGTACTTATATATGTATATGATAGAATCACATATATATATATATATATATGTATATATATATAATATCACATAATCTAGAATGAATACAAAGCAATACAATGCATACATACAAGATGAAAACACGACTCCTTTGCAATAAGAATCAGTGCCACACACTCCATAGTGCGTCTTCAACATTTCCAATCTAGACTAGAAACTTGCAGCGATGGAAGTGTGTTTCCTAACGTCGGGCGAGACTCTCACAGTCCTTGACGATGAATTGCAAGGCAAAAAAGCCAAGGCGATGAAGAAAGCCTTGGCAGCCAAGGTTGGCATTTCCAGATTCAAGCAAAGATTCTTTGTGGAAGATGGTTCGCGGGAGCTGCATGACGATGAAGTCCTAGATCCGGCTCCAGTGAAGATCCAGCTGGTGATCTTGGAATTCTACCCACCTGATGATGAAGCAGCACAGAAAATTATCTCTGCATCCAGAGAAAACGACTTGGTTGCTCTTGAACAGTTGCTGCAACAACCACGAAATCCCAATGAGACAGACACCGATGGCAAGACGCCCTTGTTTCACGCTGCAGAGCAGGGACACGTTCAACCTATGGAACTGCTACTGGAGGCAGGAGCAAAAACGGACGAGTCAGAGTCTGCTAGAGGACAGACTCCATTGTTTGCTGCAGCCGTCAATGATCACCTGGACACTGTGCGCCTCTTAGTCGAACAAGGTGCAGCCAAAGATCAAGCAGACAACCAAGGTGTAACAGCTTTGTTGGTTGCAGCTATGAATGGCAACCTCGGCATTGTGGGCGTTCTAGTCGAACATGGTGCAGCCAAAGATCAAGCAGACAACCGAGGTGTAACACCCTTGTTCGTTGCAGCTGAAAAGGGCCACCTAGACATGGTGCGCTTTCTAGTCGAACATGGTGCCAACAAAGATCCAACGCGCAGATTTGGTATAACACCCTTGTTGGTTGCAGCTGAAAAGGGCCACCTAGACGTGGTGCGCTTTCTAGTCGAACATGGTGCAGCCAAAGATCAAGCAGACAACCAAGGTGTAACAGCTTTGTTGGTTGCAGCTATGAATGGCAACCTCGGCATGGTGCGCTTTCTAGTCGAACATGGTGCCAACAAAGATCAAACACACAAACTTGGTGCAACACCCTTGTTGGTTGCAGCTGGAAGGGGCCACCTCGACATTGTGCGCTTTCTAGTCGAACATGGTGCCAACAAAGATCCAACACACAAATTTGGTGTAACACCCTTGTTGGTTGCAGCTGAAAAGGGCCACCTAGACATGGTGCGCTTTCTAGTCGAACATGGTGCCAACAAAGATCAAGCGACAAACGATGGTGCAACACCCTTGTTGGTTGCAGCTATGAATGGCAACCTCGGCATGGTGCGCTTTCTAGTCGAACATGGTGCCAACAAAGATCAAGCGACAAACGATGGTGCAACACCCTTGTTCGTTGCAGCTGAAAGGGGCCACCTAGACGTGGTGCGCTTTCTAGTCGAACATGGTGCCAACAAAGATCAAGCGACAAACCATGGTGCAACACCTTTGTTGGTTGCAGCTGAAACGGGCCACCTAGACATGGTGCGCTTTCTAGTCGAACATGGTGCCAACAAAGATCAAACACACAAATTTGGTGCAACACCCTTGTTGGTTGCAGCTGGAAGGGGCCACCTCGACATTGTGGGCGTTCTAGTCGAACATGGTGCCAACAAAGACCAAGCGACAAACGATGGTGCAACACCCTTGTTCGTTGCAGCTGAAAGGGGCCACCTAGACGTTGTGCGCTTTCTAGTCGAACATGGTGCCAACAAAGATCAAGCGACAAACGATGGTGTAACACCCTTGTTGGTTGCAGCTGGAAGGGGCCACCTCGACATTGTGCGCTTTCTAGTCGAACATGGTGCCAACAAAGATCAAGCGACAAACGATGGTGCAACACCTTTGTTGGTTGCAGCTGGAAGGGGCCACCTCGACATTGTGCGCTTTCTAGTCGAACATAGTGCCAACAAAGATCAAGCGACAAACGATGGTGCAACACCCTTGTTTTTTTGCAGCTAAGAATTGGCACCGAAACATGGTGCGCGTTCTTGCATGGTGCTGCTAAAGATCAGTTGTGATTTGGAAGACTTGAGGGTGTGGATCACTTGGGAACGGACACAGTAAATACATCAATGCCATGCAGTGGCTCATTTCATCAGTCTACAAAATACCGAATATATCCGAATATACAATATACAATGTACTTTATAAACTCATGCACAGAAAAGGAATCTCCTGTCTCAGTGTATAATATCAAATTCAAAGCTCCGCGAGCATCAGCGGAGCGTTGATTGCGCCCAAGCTTTGAAAAGTTGAGACGCGCTGCTGTTGTGTCGTCAGCTTGGCAAATAGTTGTTTCATTGAGGCATTAAATCAGACAAGGATTCAAGATGATTCAAGATCCTGCTCATAATAAGGATAACTTATGATAATTTGGTAAACTCAATTTTTCAAACATAATTACATAACATATGTTATCACAGTTATAACATTTTTTAAGGCTAATTTTGGGTTTCTTTTACATCCAAACAGGGGTTTCTTTATACGCAGCTAGGTCAGCTAGGTAAACATTGGGCATGGTGACGATGGCAGCTTCACCAGGTTGGCTGGAAACCGTTAGGTAACATAATTCAACACTGTAAATCATGGGATTATTAGGAGGTTTTCCTAAAATAGGGGTACCCCTCAAATATTCCGTTTTAGTGTGATTTTCTAGAAAATAAACATTTATAAACCATCCAGCTATTGGGGTTTTTCTTCCAGGTTAAACCACCATATGGAGATAAACCATGTACCAACTGCTGCAGGATTTCGCAACCATCCACAGCATCACCATAAAATCTAGGCAATGGAGTAAACAAAAAAAAAGCAAAAAATTGCCAACTATGCGACAGGACCTTGTGCCAATTGCAGGGGTTTTAGCATGGAGGATTGTCACTGTAAATCAATATCATAATTGGCACGCAGATTTCCGCAGTTTCAGCTAGTTTTGACCTATCACATCAATAGGTGTCCGTGGAAATTTGGGTGGACAAAATTCACGAAGATAGCGACAGATTCAAAGGTTCAAGAGGAGAGTGCAGTTTCCTCCATTTGTGTAAAAATTACCCGAAAAGGATCTTAGAAAGATAGATTGGAGGTGTTGATTGAATGGACAAACCTATATAATATGAGTCCTTTATTAATATGTATATATATACATACACCATATAAATAATATTATATTATATATACATATATATAATATATATATATATATGTATATCCCCATTTTCATTGTCGATCCCAGACTTGGATGATGGGAAATCCTACCCAGTCCGTGGAGCCAACCAGTCACCAGTCCATTGAGTTTTTTGTTTTTTTTCATGGCGTCGTGCAGGCCATTGCTTTTCCATATGGTGCCCCAATAGAAAATTAGAGCTGTTTGGTGGTTAATCTATATGGTTAATCTATATGGTTAATATATGGTAACACTATGAGAATCTGATGAAAGTTTCCATCAGTCATAGAATTGGATGATGGGAAAATTTTAACCGGAAAGCCCTATATTTGATGGTAAAAACCCATGGGTTTCCTGTAGATTTTCCCTTAAACCAATACAAAATTAGAGCTGTTTGGTGGTTTCAAACATGTTTTATCTTCCATTTCATATGTGGGATTTCCATCCTTCCCATTGACGAACTCATATATTTTTCAAGATGGTGAAATTGCACCACCAACCAGAGAGTTTCTATCGTTTTTGGGTATATTTGATATCAGGGATTTGATATTCCGATTACAAATCCTACAGGATGGGGCCCTCCAGTTATAAGTTGGTTTACACCCCATCCAAATATAGTTACAAGTATCATACACTATGGTTATTATAGTTATAAACCAACTTAGCTGACGACCTGGGGCCCCATCCTGTATTATATGCCCACTATTTTTTGTCATCGTATTCCTCTATAGGATCCATCAGTGGAAACTCACAGAACTTGTAGCCATTAAAATGGTTAGCTCAGCCATATCACCATGATATTTCCATGATATGTCCCATTCATCCCCATCTTGGCAGGGTGTTTTAATCTAGTCATCCCCAACCTTTGGTGGGTGGTTGAATCCTAAAGTATTTTCATCACCAGAAAAGATTAATTTTGTGTAGACTTTTAAAGATTGACCATGTACCCTTTGGTAAACTAACATAGCTATTTTGTGAGTGCCATTGATAGGTGATTTTCCCACTAGAAATGATGAATTCCCATCGTTCTGTTAGTTTACCAGAGGGTATTTGCTTCCCATCCGCGGTCTTCCCATCCAGGCGAGGTCCCTTCTGCAGGAGCAGAGCACGCCGGTCGGCACGCTGGTCTTCGATCGTAGCTCAAGCGTTTCCCAGGCGGCGAAACTTTGGATACCCAGATTGCAGAAGAAAACAGGAAAAACCCGGGTCTCCAATCAACAAAACTGAGGATAGCTGGTTGGTGGTGACTGGAACCATGGAATTTTGAATGACTTTCCATTCAGTTGGGAATTTCCATTCATCCCAAGTGACGAAATCCATCATTATTCAGAGGGGTAGGTATACCACCAAGCAGATAGGATTGGATTGGATGAATGAATTTCAGGATTGAACCACTCGGCTGTCATCCGACACTCAGTGATCAACATCCAGAGATCTGGTTAGTGTATATTTTAGGTCGTTATCGTTATGGGCGCCCAATAGATTGGCAGAAATTTGGGGTTTCCGGTTTGACAGAAGTGTTTGGTGGTTTTCAAATATATTCTATGTTTTAGCGATAGAAATGGGATGATGATGTTTTCCATGACTTTCCAGGACTTTCCGATCTTGAAAAAGGGGCTGGCTGAACCACCAATCAGTGAGATTTTTCAACCAACGAAGCCATCGTTATAATTGGAATGACATAGCCGCTACCACGATTCCCAGCCTTCACGGGTGGATGATCATAAACCATTCCGATTAAATAGTAATTCTCATATTTGACAACATATATGATATATATATATATATATATTTATATATATATTCCCATATCTGGTTGGTGGTTTGGAACATTTTTCCATATATTGGGAATGTCATCATCCCAACTGACGAAATCCATCATTTTTCAGAGGGGTAGGGCTTAACCACCAACCAGATATATGATAACACTATGATAATCTGATGAAAGTTTCCATCAGGATATGTAACTGACCGCAGTAATCTGTAACCGCGGTCAATTCATACACCATTCATAATGAAAGTTTACAATGGGATGAAAGTTCCATGGGATGAATCTGATGAAATCTGTGGTCAATTCATACACCATGAACCTCCCATGAAACTTGGACCTTCACAGGTGACCTTCACAGATCACGACTTGGACCTCCAGGAGATTGGTGGCAATGCCGCTGGGGATTTTCTTGGGGGATTCCATGAAGATTAAGAAAAAAAACCGGCCTGGTAAACTGCTAAACTATAGGGTTTAATGGGAAAACCATAGGAAAACCATAGGAAAACCATAGGAAAATGGAGGTTTACCCTCTGATAAACTACTAACATAACGAACTGGAAAGATCCAGCATATTTTATGGGTAAATCAACTATAAATCGACTGGGGCCATGGCTTCAAGTTGGCAAACTGTGAATGTTTTAACCAGGCCGGGTTTCATGGTGATTGAAATGGATTTCAGGGCGGGATGTCATGGACGATTAAAAAAGGACTATCTTGGGATCTGTAGGGATTGATCCATTGCAATGGAAATATATAATATGGGTATTAAACCAATTTTCATACAGGGATCTGGGTAAATTATAACGACCTCACTGTTCTCCGTCACTGGAAATCATGGTTAGTAGGAGGAATCATCCCCAAATGGCCTCAATTCAGGTTAGTGAAATATTATAATTTACCCAGAGGGATGCAATGAGGATTTCATTTCACCAACAAATATGGAACATGAATTGGAAGTTCTCTATAGAATCTATAGAGGATACCCGGTATGGTGATATGGTAAACAAACATGGCTGGCCGAGAAATTATCAGTCGGGAATTGATGAAATGAATTCATTTCATGGGAAAATCATAGAATGTTGCCTGGATGGTATCCAAATGGGTCATTGCAGGGGTTGTTTTTGGGAAACATACACCATGAAATAGGACGCACTTGAACGAAATGGATTCGGTCGGATGTAAAAACTGATTTCACATGGAAGCAACGGCATTCGTAATGAACTGCTTGATGGTGAGCAGCCGAGCAGCCAGTTGATTCTCTGTCCATATTTCTCTTGCACTTTGCCAGCATGTTCGACATGTGTCAAAATTTTCTGAGACTAAAAGACACATAAAAACCAGTAAAAACACACTATGTTTCTCCATGTTTCTCCTTCATCACCGGCAAAAACATGATTTTTCTCCTTCATCACCGGCTGATCTCTCGGTTTCCAAGGTCTCTTGGGTCGAACCAATTGACCTGGACGAAGTGCAGGCATCGTTCCATGATTTCTGAGTCCTATTGGGCCAATTTTTGTTTGGGAGTTTCAGGACTTTGAGGTTTGAGAAGCTCCAGTGGGTTCCACTAGTGGTGACTTTCAAAACTGGTTTTCAAAAAAAAAAACAGAACTGAAGTTGTGAGGGGGCGCACATTTTGTTGTGGAATCTGCCAATCTGTGCTGTTCAGCACGAGGTTCCTCCCAAGGTCCGGAGGTATTGAACCTCTCAGAATTGGGGATCTGATACTCTTCAGTACTGATAGGCTCTATGGCTTTCGGGGTAGTTGTTATCCATTCAGAATCATTCATATGTTAACTGTTAAACAACCTTTCTTCAACATGCTCAGCCTGTCAGAACTATGTGTTTCCAAAAATCCAAGTTCTTCATAATTTTGGTTAATATCTTATAATTTTCATCCCCCTAATATTAAACACCCCCCTAAATGGTCCCAGTCATATGCAGTTTCATCCCCTACTAAACCATGGTGTCGGGGAGGCGCTTAGTATGAACCAGGGGAAAAAAATTAGTTCCTGTAAATCAGTTTTGAACAGCAACCACTTCAACAATGCAAAACAGTTCATGAATATACTATATTTACTGTATTATATTATTATATGATGGTTTGATGTTTTTGGTGTTTTCTTGCCTCACAAAAAAACCCTCCATCCCATCCCATCCGCCAGTCGTACCACCTCTACCTGGGCGGCGCTGGTGCCCTGACGGAGGTGACGGAGGTCTCGCGTGGGACGAGCGAGGCGCTACTTCCAACCGCGCCTTGGCAGCCTGAAGGTTTCCAGCGAGTCATAGGGGTACCCCCAGTCATCATCCATGTTCCATAGCTATGCCTAACTTTACTGGAGGGTATATGGAGGGTTACTGGAGGTTTCCTAAAATATGGCTACCCCTAGTCATCATTTAAATCATCCAGCTATTAGATTGGGATTTTTCATGAAATAAACCATCCAGCGATAAAGGGGTACCACCAGTTTGTGAAATATCCATATTTTTTTTTTTTTATGAATGATATATTTAGTTGATGAAAATGCCAAGTGTTATATACATACATATGTATTGATATAAGAGTTAACTAACCTATGATATATTTAGGTAAATTGAAACTTGACTATAGGCCCAGTGTTGGGTTTGTGGATGTTTTGAGCCGGTTTGATGGGGTCAACAACCGACCAAACCAGGAATTGATAACCCAAACATCGAGTGATTTTGCCATCAAAATATGGAGATTACTTAGATTGCTATAAATGCCAAATTGCTGGTTAATCCATGGTACTTGCCAGAGGAATTCGACAGTATCATGCTTAAATCCTCACATATCCATGATATTCCCATGAGATCCCCAATCAATTCCAAGTAAATTTCCATCAAATCCCTATATATACCCATTAGATCATATGAAATCCCCTTAACTCTCAATTAACTCCCTCTAGAAATCACCATGAATTACCCATTTCTCACCAAGTTTTTGACAGTCGTGTTGCCGTCGAGGAAACGCCCTTGGGCGACGTTACGGAGCTCTTGGTCTATGCCAGATCTGCCTTGGCAGAACAGAAGCGGAGCTGAGTTTGGTGAGTTTTGGGTTCGGAGTTGAGCCAATATATATATATAAACAACAGGGGGTGTACATGTGATATACGATGTATGTATATATATATATTATACATGTATAATATATATACATATATGTATATTATACATGTATATATAAATACATGTATATATATATATATTATTATGCATATATAGTTGGTTGAAGCCAGTATTTTCCTACATTTGATGGTATGTATAAATGGGATTGGACCATCAAATTACTTTCAAATAAGCATCAAACAGCCATCAATTAACGGAACTGTATATATATACATATATATATGTATATGTATATATATATACATATAATCACAGATATATTTGTTTGTCTGAAAACAGGGGACCTTAAACAAAGCAGGGTTTAACATCAGTTTCTTTACCACAAAAGGCAATTTCGGCGTATGCATCAGTTTCAGAAACACCCGTATGTGCAAAAAGGGGTTAACATATATACAGTGAAATGGTTTTATATTGCTGAACTACCCGGTGGTTAGGAGGGAGCACGAGCTATTGGGATTTATTGCCTTTGAAATGGGATACGTTGTAGGAATGTTTAGGGGATATTTGATGGGATATACTGTAAGGAACTTGATTTGTTCTTCTATCCGGTGGTGAATTCGGAGCTATGGTTGTATCCATATACATATACATATATATATATATATATATTCCCGTTTCAAAATGGGGAGACAAGGAGCTACTGAGACTTTCCTAGCCACATGCTAGTAGTTGAGTCAGTATGGCGCAATATATACCACCCATGTTTGGGGTTCGAGTTAATAACACATTGGCCATGACTTCATAACTCATAGCCGTCATTTGGTTTCGGTATGGTGTTTTTCATGCCGATTGTGATCTAAGATTTTTATAGGAACAATCTTATAATCATAACCAATATCTTATAGGGATCTGTTGGTTATTTATAGAATAATTATAGGGATAAATAGGAATAAATAATTATAGGAATAACTGATAATCAAATCTTCTTATTACTTATAGGGATAATAACCAATAGAAAGTAATTTGATGTAGGGATACAACTCGTTTTTTGCACGAAAAAGCCGAGAAAAAACACAACCGATGATCTCATCGGATCGGCCATGATCGGCCCGGAGGGCCCCAGGGCTACATTCGCCCCAGGGGATCGAAAAGCCATCGGAAAATATGGAGGTTTTTGATGGGAAAACCATAGGAAAAGCATAGGAAAATATGGAGGTTTAGCCTCTAGTAATGACTGACATAGCGGAAGATCCACCATTTTGAATAGGAACACCATTTATTTCTATGGGCCATCTATACCATAGCTATGTTAGTTTACCAGAGGGTATATTTTGACATATTTTAATAGGATGGTTTCTGAGTAACCTTCTGGCTCTGGTTCCGGCCAACACAGACCTGGCACTAGCAACTTCTCAAAGTTGCTGCTGAATGGTTGAGTTTCAATGGGTTAAAAACTGTTGCCTTTGGATATAGAGAGACCTACGACAATTGTCCAGCAACAAATGGTTTGGTTCACTTCATTGCCGAACATCTGAGCCACTTGGATGGATATAAATCACCTCCTTCCAAGAATGGAAACACAACTTTTCTGAGGCATCTGACCTCGTTACCAACATTCAGCAAACCAGACATCTTCAGAATTTCAATACATTTCCAAAAAAATCCCCAAGGGATCCCTGGAGAAATTTTCGACATATCCCCATGGGAGTTTTCTAGAAATCCATGGGATTTATCCCTGAAAATTTAGAGATTCATCCCATGCCCAAAAACCAGCACCGATGCCAAGGACTAGCCCTGTATCGGTGAGTCTGTCGGACACCTCCTTCTACCTGGTGCAGGAGAGGGTGTAGGAACCAGGAGATTTCCTTGAGATATGATAGGAATGATCTATAGTGATTTAATGGGACTTTATAGTGATTCAATGGGATATTAATGGGATATACCCTCTAGTTATGTCAAAATAGCTATTGAACATGGCCCAGTCGAAATAGTTGATTTACCTGTTAAACTAGTGTGATGTTCCAAAGTTATGCTAGTTTACCTTAAATGCCATATGATGGGGATATAAAGGGCATGTAATGGAATATTTATAGGATATTGACGAAAATCTTGGGATATACATATAATTGGATGTGATGGGATAATTTTACTATAAACAACAGAGGTTTATCCCATTATTTATAGGGTTTTAACCATCCAAGGTGGTGCAGGATTTCGCAACCATCCACTACAACCAAGAAACAACTTGTGACGATGGCAATAAGCCTTACCCCCCCGGTGTCCTCATTTAGTTCGATGATTTTCGCAGCTAGACATGTCCATTTCTAAAGGGAATTTTCCAGCTAACCACGTTTGATTACCAGAGGGGATGTAAGTTTCAAACCATCGTGATTTGGACATATTTGAACCAAGATACATTGGCATGATATATGGCTACCCACAGGAAAGGCATCTCAACATCATCAAAACCAAGCACTTCAGAAAATCACATGACGTCGTCACGCAGCCACCACTTCGATGGTCACCACTTCATTGGGAGCATGCTGAGCAACCATCCAAATGATCTCTTCCCATGTACTGTAAGGGTTTTGCCTAGAAATCCAAAAATAGGGTATCCCCACAATGTTTTGGTTGAAGAGGCTATCCCCAAAATTGTATGGTTGAAGAGCTATTGTCAATATTTATTGATTGCCATGACTAACCCTTCTCAGTTCTTTTATAATACCAAGTATCATGTTTGCTGGTTATGTATCCTATCGCACTGTATTCCAATTATTATCCCATTATATATCCTACATTTTATGTGTTTCCTGATTATATCCCCATTATTTTATCATATCTCATTAGACTGGTTAAATCATGTTACATCACGATGTATCCCAAGATACCACAATTAATATCCTATTGAACCCCAATGGTTCATGGACATATCATGGTATATCATTAATTTTCCCCATTATGTGTTCATTATTTCCCCAATATATCGCAGCTATGTCCCAATCATTTCGCCATGAATTATCCTATCTGAGTATACATACTTCCAAATAATATCTCGCCCTGTGTATATATATATAATTATATATATATACATATTAATATCCCGTAGAATATCATACTATCTCATTCCTTCCCCACTATGATCATTATCCCCAGATTTCTGGGTTTGTTTGAACACTGAGAATAGGGTACCTCTAAGTCTGATGGTTCATCATCATTTCCCCTATTTTAATGATGTTTACCCTCTGGTGAACTAACGTAACTATGGTAAATCACCGTTTTTAATGGGAAAATCCACTATTTCTATGGCCATTTTCAATAGCTATGTTAAATTACCAGAGGGTAACGGCTGTTTGGAGGTATACTACATTTTTAGACCCCAATAGCAATTGGTGCTGGTCACAACTCCAAGATATGGTTAACTCGTTACATATCTCCCAAGATACTCGCATTGACATCCATCTTTTTCCATGTAATGATTATCATCGTAATGATATATTGATGGACCATAGTAATATTGACCAATATTACAATGTGAGGCCCCCCAGTTATAAGTTGGTTTATAAGCCCCAGTAACTATAGTTATAAGTACCATAAACCATATAGTTATTGGAGTTATAAACCAACTTAGCTATCGAACGGGGGCCTCACATTGTGGTTACAACCATAATATTAGCCATATCAACCAACAGGGCCCTTTCGGCCAGTTCCAAACAAACAGGAGACTTTCACAGACCTCGACCTGGATGCCAGCGATTTGGGTGGACCCTTGAGTCCTTTGGTGTGAAAAAACATGGATTTAAGAATGGTTCATAATATGAATTAATATGGTTAATTAATGGTTAATAACCCATGACGGATCCATGGTGCTGGTATATATGCTAACATAAAGGGGGTATATTGATGGGATCCATGTTACCATATATACCATACATGGATCCTATGGGTAATAGTTAATCAAACATGGTGGATTAATATGTTTAATCTGACATTATTAATGGTTAATGATATGATTAATGGTTGATCATATGATTTAAGAATGGTTCATCTGACATTTTATGTTTCCGCACTCATGGGGGTAGCCCCAAATCATCCAAGTCATTAGATTGAAACCCATGACTTGGGGTTCCTCCATTTTAAGCAATCCCCATATGACCAACGAGGAAGACGCGACTGAGTGATGTAACTTTGTCTCAGATGTTCAGAAAATGTGAGAGACGTGCAGTGTTAACCATCAACAATGGTGGTTTGACCATCAACAACAGGGACTTGATATTATTTAACTGGATTAGAGGGTAAAGATGACGCGAATGATCATAGATGATGATTAATAAGGGGTAATCATCCTGGTTACTTTAGTTTTGCGGGGTAATTCAAGTGGTACAGTCGTGATTATCCTGCTAAACGGCTCATTCTCAATCGTTTTGATGCAGGAATATTGGATATCCCACCAACAAAAAAGGTGCAAGTGCAAGACTTTTTTCCAACAATAGCTAAGAATAGCTATGAATTTACCAAAAACAATGGGTAGTTTTTGTTGTCTTTTGACCGCACTAGATCATTTCTTGGTTTGCTTTGGGGTAAAACCATCACAAATATGGGAATATAAATAAATAAAGCTGATATGTGATTGTTATTTGGTGACAATAGGTGGATCATACTGTCATACTATCCGTGTTTATCCTTTACACACTTGGCATGTTTATATTCCATCTATTCCATGAGCTGGGAATCCCCATGAAAACGGCAAAAAAAATGAGATCCAAAATTGAGAACCGCTGCGGACATTGATGGTTTCTTATATAAGGAGCAAATCTTCACCAGCAACTACCGCTAATTATTATATGTATATATATATTATATGGTTATAATAATATATTAATCTAATTGTTGGTCAAGAGTTATTGATAAATTTATGACTATTATGGTTAGTATATTGAGCAACAAACCATTAATCAATAATTATTACATAATAATCTTTTGTTAAGAGTTATTGAGAAATCTATAATTGTTCACCAGCTACAAAGCATCTCTTGACCATCTATTTATCATCTATTAACCATCCATTACTGATTGGTGGTTTGCAACATTTGTTATATTGGGAATGTCATCATCCCAACTGACGAACTCCATCATTTCTCAGAGGGGTAGGTCAACCACCAATCAGTTATCATCTATTAACCATCCATTAACCATATAATAACCACATAATAACCATATATTAATCATTATTAACCATCATTAATCACCATCATTAATCAGTTATCATCTATTAAGCATCCATTATCAAGAATGGCTCAGTATTGAATCCACACCCGACCAATCGTCCGGCAGCCCAGGTTGGTTGGAGGCCAAAAATGATGACCAGGCAACGTCCGACGTCCAAGAAGTAAGTCAGGTAAGTGGTCAGTCATGGAAAGTCTTCCAAGTACCAATTGGATACACCAATGGATGTTACTTGGTGTATTAAACTTTTTTCCAAGTTACCAAGTGGTTGGTGTATCCAATTGAAATGGATTCCAATGTTTCTACAAATGGATTCCAATGTTTCTACTTTGGTCATTTTTTCGTGGTAACTCATGGTAACTCATTGAAAACAACGGATCAAACACAGGTCATTTTCCGACTAATTGCCATAGGAGACCCCCATCTTTGAATGAACCATAACCGATCCCCAATCCTACCACAAAAGGTTGGTATAAAGTTTATAAAGCACATCCGGTTGGATACGGGCGTGGCATTGGGTATACCGTATGATTGTACTTGTTTGTTGATCCTGGGATTCAAAGTGCTTGGCTTTCGGCTAGATTCTGAGTAGGAAGCCGTTCAGCTTTCATAGCCATCTAGACGAAATGAATCGAAATGAGAAACGCTGTGCTTTTTTGAGCAGTGGCTGCGATCTACCCCTGCTGGTTGATCAAGTTGGGGATTCTACTAACCAATATATTGGAGAGTATCACAATCCACGGGAATCATGGTCTCGGCCGGGGAGGTGCTGGCTCTTATTGCGATTTGTTTGTCAGTGTTTAGGGTTGATGGTCAGAAAGGAAATGAATGGTATAAACAAGACATCTGATGTAGACAATGTGTCACCTGGCGCACATTCAATTGCAAACAATTGACATATGAATGTATGGGAATGTATGCAATGTACATAAACAGAGAGACAATTTGACAGATACAAATCCTGTGCGCAATGTTTATGTGTCTCATTTTCCCATGTACTTCCTATATGGCACTATATGGTCCTGTATGTTCTTTGCACAATGTGGAAATCATGCCATGCAGCGCATACTGAGTCATGTCTGCAACATGCACCTTGAACCCCTGTGGAAGAAGGCACTCCCAGTTGTAAGTTGGTTTATAACTCCAACAAACTCCATCCAACTATAGATCCGGCACATTGCTGCAGGTCACTCACTACAACATCTACTTGGGCTTCGAGTGCACCGAAAACATCACGCACCCTGGGTCAAATCGGAACATTGGGGAGTTTGGGGTAAACCTTGGTTGCTGTAAGTACTTGCCATACATAGTTTCTGCATGTGCTAAGCCGTTAAAAACCATTGCGAAGCCTTGCAGGGTAACGAAGTTTGGCCCAAAAGATGACAGAAATCAACTGGTGAACCGTGCGCAGCGGCAACAAAATCCATTTACCGCACTTTGGTGGGCCAAAACAAAGCATTTTGGCAGACACAGGGCCCTTTTTGAAAGCTCACATCAGGGTAGAGTCCCATTGAGTGATATCCCCATCTGGGTTTGTCATAGGATTCCCCTGAATAAAACTGGTCAGTCAAAAAAAAACTCATCAAAACCGCCGTAACTTTGGGGATAATTTCACTGGTTTCAGACACATCCAAATCCGTCCAAGTCCTGTTAATTGTTGGTTATATATATATATATATATCGCATGGAAATATCACCATGTTGGCTAGTCAAATCCGCATGAAGGATGATGAAACAACCATGAAACTATACCACTATGCCATGGTTTGTCGTATACCATCCCATCATATCCAATTATATCCCCATAGAATGTTTGGTGGATATGTATAAGATGATAATTTAATAAGATACATACACAATCATACATATACATATATACATTTGGGTAAATTATAACGATCTCACTGTTCTCCCTCACTGAAATCATGGTTAGTAAGGGGAATCATCCCCAAATAGCCCAACATTTCAGGTTAGTGAAATATGAGAATTTACCCAGATGATGGTAGTTTCAAACATGTTTTATTTTTCCATATATTGGGAAGAATCATCCCCATTGACTTTCATATTTTTCAGAGGGGTAGGTCAACCACCAACCAGATTATTAACCATTATTAACCATATAATAACCATACATTAACCATTATTAACCATATAATAACCATACATTAACCATTATTAACCATATAATAACCATACATTAACAATTATTAACCATATAATAACCATATATTAACCATTATTAACCATATAATGGATGGTTTATAATGGTATACCACCAACCATAATCATCCTGGAGTAGATGGAAGTTTCTCCACAAATCCTCAGGCTTCCGGCCAGCTCGGAGCTGCTAGCGGTGACTTGGCGGCGCCATACATTGCTTGGAGGGATTTCATAGGGATTTCATAGGTATTTAGTAGGAGTTATAGGGATTTCGTTGTGTTTTTGGGGACTTGATGGTGATTTCATGGGATTTAAATGGATTTTACATGATCTTACGGTGATTTATAGGAATTTCATGGGACTTCATGGTGATTTAGAGTGAATTCTCCATGAAGAATTGTTATTTGAAGGGATATCAATGGACATATCTTGGAATATTTAGGGATTTAACCATTATAACCTGGTTGGTGGTTTCAAACATGTTTTATTTTCCATAATATATGGGATAAATCTTCCCATTGACTCATGTTTTTCAAGATGGTTCAAACCACCAACCAGTAACGGGATATCACGGGAATCTATTGCGAATCTAATTTTAACTAAATGATCAACTTGATATGATGTTTGGGTGTGTTTGGGACATGGATTGTACCCTAAGATTGGTATTTTAATGGGTGGGACACTAATGGTTGACCGATGCATTCTGGCGTACCCTATCTTCAGACAAACCCGTGTTCAAAAAGAAACTCAAGGAAAACCGAGTTGACATGTATCGGCTCCATTGATTATTTGGGCCCATAAATATTGGGGGTATATTGGGGGTATTGGATTGTATACGTGGAGATACAATCACACTTATGTTGACTGGCCCAGCACATTTTACCGACCATGGAGATGTAACCCGTGCAGTCACCATTGATGGGCATGGGATGATCGTCCCGACCTTCATTTTCGGCGACAGTCCCCATGTTTTTAGGACCTTAAAGACGCCAGTCGCCTGACGTAAATCGCGACCTGAAAATCTGCAGATTCTGCGGAAGAAACGTCCGTATTTGGGAGGTGCGGCTTAGTTCAGCCCCATTTTGCGGTTGCGTTTCAAGAACAGCCAGGTCATTCCTTATCACCCGAGCAGTCTTCAAAATCCCTTTTGGTTGGTGATTATAGGAGGCTATATTATCCATTGTATATCATATAGGGATTTATCACAATCCATGAGCTGGGAAACCAGTTCTCACGCAACCAGCATTTCATGGAATGACAGGTTGAGTACACCCATAGATGTGAACCCATAGATATCCCCATATCAAGTTGGTGATGTCTCACTACAATCGGTTAAAACCCGGCATGCATATATATATATATATAATGCACATATATATATATATAAATTACATTGTGTATATACAGTGTATATACAGTGTATATACATATACATATATATATATAATACATCTATATACATATCCCGAGATATCCCCATTATACCACCACGTTTGCCGCTTAAGAAACCCAATATAATTCCAAGATAATCCCAGTAGCACCTCAGAAACCGCTATTTATTGCTGCTCAAGTCACCAACTAGAATGTACAAAATCCCATAAAGCCCTATAAGATCCTATATATCTGGGTAAATTATAGGTCGACCTCACTGTTCTCCCTCACTGGAAATCATGGTTTATTTTAGGGAAATTATCCCAAATGGCCCAACAATTCAGGTTAGTGACATATTCCAATTTACCCAAACATATACATACATATCATAATATGATATAATCATCCTGGAATAGATTGATAGAACATGGAGTAGATATACACAATCCCAATAAACCCTATAAGATCTTATATATATACACACACTTATAAAATCCCAACAGTTCTATGGGATTGTCATATTGTAACCTCCATTGAGTAACCGGGGATTTCCCGGCCATGTTACAATGTTGACGCTGGATGGTATCAATCAAGATTCCATTCATATACCGTTAATCATTAATATTCCATTACAAATGATTATCTGACGATGATAATGGGATAATGGAAAATAATCTGATCCCATTCATATATTAATCATTAATCTTATTATATTTGATGCATATCATTGCAAAATCGCACAAAAAAAATGTCCAGGCTGTCCTATCCTAAGATAGCCTATGAATCTTGATAATGGCAATTAACATGGGAATTGATTTTTAGCTTAATACTATATATTATATAACCATGTTCATAGGATATTGCCAATATATGCCCAAAGTCCTATCCTCATCAACATATCCTATGAATTCCCATAACATATTAAACCATGGTAAAGCCAGTGATAAGTCAACTGAACTATCATAAATCAGACTCTATATCCCATGAAATCACCATTTTTTTTCTGTTTGGTGGTTTGGAACATGAATTTTATGACTTTCCATATATTGGGAAATTCATAATCCCAACTGACGAACTCATATTTTTCAGAGGGGTAGGTCAACCACCAAGCAGTTTTGCTTAAATCATCAAGATCCTCTACAAAGCGGGGCCCCCGTTCGATAGCTAAGTTGGTGCACATAACTCCAATAACAATGGTTTATGGTACGCAAATAACTATAGTTACTGGGGATTATAAACCAACTTATTGTAATATAACTATAGTTATAAGTACTTAATAATCCATAATATCCATAATATAACTGGTACTTATAAACCAACAAACATCACTGGGATTTGTTGGGTCGCCTGAAATCCACCAGAGGTCATCAGCGGTCGGATGCAGTTCACCTTCAGCGGCAGCCTCCAAGAGTTGCAGAGCGCAGTCATCGCGGCGTTGGCGCAGCAGCTGCAGGCGGTGACTGGATTTGGGGACTTGGAAAAGCGCTGTTTGGATTACAGTAGCCTCTGGTTATGTCAAAATGAATGGGATTTATAGTGATTTAATGTGATTTAATGGGATTTTATAGTGATTCAATGGGATATTAATGGGATATAGCCTCTGGTTATGTCAAAATAGCTATTGAAAATGACTATTTATAGTGGATTATACCCATTGAAAATGGTGGATCTTTCCATAGTTATGTTAGTTTACCGGAGGGTAGCATCAACAACGGGATTGAAGGTGTATTTGAAACGCGGGACATACAAAAGGAGGATTTGGAATGGCAATTGGGAATTCATGAAAAATTCGCTGTTGTTGCGTGGGTTTCACATGAGGGAGAATGGATATGCAGCTACCTTGAAAAGGATAAGATTTGCAAAAATTAGATCACTCCGTTGCCGAACCCATAGGATCCATGTATGCTATATATGGTAACATTTACCATCAATATACCCCCAATGTTAGCATATATACCATACATGGATCCTATGGGTAATGTAAGCTTTGTTTCTTAGGTGATAGCCCACATGTTTCCTCCAAGACGCGCAGGTCGCCAGCTCTTCGATCTATGTGCAGGTGGTGTGAATCTGACGACTAGGGGATGGTCAGCCTCCAGAAGATCCTATTGTGTCAATCCATAGAGAACGATAGATATAGAATATTGCATATATATATATGAATAGGTTATATATTTTCCAGATGGGTTCAAACACCCAACCAGATATGGTAAGGTCACACCATGTTATATATAAGAAAAAAACATTGTAGTATGATTCTTGTACATGGATAGCCAAAAAGAAGCAAAAGATCCGATAGAGTTTACGAAAAAATCTGGCTCCAAACATCTTCTGATCGAATAATTTTGAATATACAGTGTAATATCATTTCACATCATACCATAGGAAGTAATACTGTGGATATATAATTATATATATAGGGATTTCCATAAATGGGGGTACCCCAAAATGGCTATGAACAATGATGATTTAGGGGTACCCACATGACTCAGGAAACCTATATATATATATATGTATACATAGACACACACACACATATATATATATACACACAAGTTCTCTTCTATAGAAACACATATGGCTAGACTGGCCTTCTTCCTCAGGTGGTTCCCCCCACGGGCCGGCGGCTCGCTGCCGGTGTTTGGTCGGTGGACTATGTGGTGGTGCTGTCAGCGGATGAGGCGTCAGAGATCAAAATGTGTTGCCTGGGAAAACGACTAAAGAATGAGGTTTAAGTGGGTTAATAGCCAGTAAACTAACCCATAAGATCCATGTATGCTATATCCGGTAACATTTACCATCAATATACCCCAAATGTTAGTTATATACCATACATGGATCCTATGGGTAACTAATAGCTATGGCAATACAGCATTTATAGATCTTTTACCTAGTTGAAAAAGGTGATTTTCCATATATTAGTTTACAAAAGGATTATCATCCAAAACCATGTGAATTATGGTTTTAACTTTATTTGGTTGATAATTGGTTTCACGGGGTCAATTGGTTGAGCTGGGTTAATCAGATTGGAGATGATTGGTTGATACGCACAGGGTTCGATGGGTTTAACTATATAACACACATATCCAGAAAGCGGACCTCACTAAAAGTGCGGCTTTATTTTAGATTGATGGCCCTAAATATCTCTAAACTATGTTAATTCCATCACGAGATGATTTTTGGAAAAACATGGGCTTCACTAGAATACATATGGACAACCCATGAGGAACCTCCAGCAAATAGTCAACAAACACTCTCGGGTAGCCAGCAAGCAAAATTTGGCGGCTTCACCAGATTTAAGTGAGAAAATATAGGGATGTGACGATGAGAGATAGAACATAGTTCATGGGTACCAGTATGTATTTCATTAAATGTACCATAAGTAGTATCAACTATTCTGGAGGTTTCCATAGATAAAACAATTCATCATCAATTCGGTATCTCCAAAAAATCCGCAGAGTTTCACTGGGAATTTCCATGGGGATTTCACCAGAGATTTTTCCCAACGTCTCAGGCATCCTTTGCCCTCCAGACCTTAGAAGCTGTGCGAAGCGACAGCAGTGGCTTCAGGACGATGGAACATGATGGAACATGATGGAACTGACGAAAACTTGGGATTCAGCACGTAAGATTGGGAAGTTTCATTTCCCATAGGATCCACGTATGGTATATATATGCTAACATTGGGGGTATATTGATGGGATCCATGTTACCATATATAGCATACATGGATCCTATGGGTTTGGATGTCCCAAAACTGGGGATTGAACAAGCAGAAAAATGATGAACAATGGGGGAAAGATGCAGGATCGTGGTTACAAAACCCCACTTGGATGGGCAGATGTTTTTTGTCCGTTCATCCTGTTGCCATTTTCATGGGTGTCAAACCACAGGGGGATTCCCCAAACTAGCCCTCTTAAGAGGGAACATGATCATAAAGCATTTGATTTTGGGGTACTCTACTTTTAGACAAACCTAAATAACTAATATGTACTAACAAACTCTAAGGGGCAGGATATCTAACATTGGACATGATTATATATTCAGTGTGCCTGGTTTGCAATGAGATTCACTTCAGGGATGGGAAATAACAAAGAATTCATTCGTATACCCTCTGGTAAACTAACATAGCAATGGAAAATCACCATTTTTAATGGGAGAAATCCACTATAAAGGGCCATTTTCAATAGCTATGTTAAATTACCAGAGGGTACATCTGTAAATTAGTGTTTTTTGGCAATGGTACATCATGGTATCAAAGACTCCACCTGCAGATTGAAGAATAACAGAAGCCTTGAAGACTCAAATATCTACAGAATTCATGGCATGCGCTGATTTTTCACCATTGCTGGAATAATGTTGGAGCCTTGACATGATTTGGCAAGATTATTTCTGGAATTGGACATAGCTAGTTTGGGATTTACTCCCGGTAATCAAACGCAGCAATGGGATTTTTTTTAACCACTAGTTTAGTTGATTTTCTCAGCTGGGAACCTCCATTTATAGGTTTTTTTGTTCAGCTTGCCATTTTTGAGGACACTGGAGGCTAGATTTAATTTTGTTTTTTTCTTGGCAAAGCCAACAGCATTAGCGTTTGGACTTGCACCAGAGAAATTTTAGGACATGGTTGGATTTTTTGCCATGGAACTTGAGCCATGGATTCTATCATTATTTTAATATGTGTGATTTGTAATCTACACATTCACATGCATACAATAAACAGCACTGTACACATATTTGATATGTAGTATTCAGATATAATTTCTATATGTATGTATGCAACCCTGCATTGTATGATATATATATATATACATATCGTTGCTATGTTCACATACTTGATGGTACTACTTTCTATATTTCATGTGTCCATATAATCAGTAGATACACATGTATATATATACACAGTCACACATTGTGGCCATGTACCTTTTAGGTCTCTATGTATCATTTTAATTTTCAAACTTTTTAGCCCTGTGCATACGTATTTGCATGCATTTTTTCATGTATATCTATAGTTATACTTGAGTTAAACGAGTTATACTTGGAAACTGAGTTTGACCCTTAAAGATAAAACTATAACCCATTTTTGTTGGGGGCCAAAGTATCAACCTGAAAAAGAAAAAGTGATTTCACTGCGACGTCACTGGAATGATGGTTAGTAACTAACCATCATTCCAGTGGATCATCCTCAAAATCACCTTACTTACCCTCTGGTAAACATACCAAAAACTATGGAACATCACCATAGAAATAGTGAAATTTCCCCTGAAAAATTGTGGATCTTTCCACCGAGTCATCCAGCTATGTATCATCTTTCCCTATAGAATCTAAGATGGATCTGGATATGTTACGGTAATGGGCTACTTCAAAAAGAATATATTCCAAATGTTATTTCATTCAACATCATTCAGATTTCTACAGTCCAATCCATATCCAATCCATTGAGATCACTGGGGTCTATGGATCAATGGATTCCAATCCCCATGAAACAACCGATCGGGATTGAACTCTGAATATTCATAGTTCTATACCCATAAGATCCATGTATGGTATATATATGCTAACATTGGGGGTATATTGATGGTAAATGATACCACATATAGCATACATGGATCCTATGGGATATAGTTCTAGTTTTTGGGTCATTTGGACAAATTTGGAATAGTTGGACATTTATATGGAATCTTTACTTTAGTTAAATTCATCGAACATTTTTGGAATAGTTGGATTTGGAGATATGACAACAAATCAGATAAGAATCCAATCATCCATCTATCTGGGTAAATTTTAACGACCTTACTGTGACCTCACTGGAATCATGGTTAGTAGGGGGAATCATCCCAAAATGGCTTTATTTCAGGTTAATGAATCATTATAATTTGCCCAGATCTATTCCAGATCAATTATCTGATTTATTACTATTAATCTATTCCAATTATCTGATTAATCCAATACTTGTTGGATTTGGATGGCAATCAGATAATCCATCATCAATCAGATATTAATATATATATATATTAATATGACAATAGTAATCAATGTTGTACAATATTCAGTTCATAATCCAATCATCCATCACATCCATCTATTCCAGATCAATGGGATTCCATGGAATATATTGATTTACTATCTATTGATCAATGGATTTGATTCCCCATCTCAAGATCCATGGGTTTAACATGGTTTAACTACGACCCAGCTATAGCGTTGCTGCGACCAGCGGAACCAGGACCTTGCTGGTCGCCCAGCTCTTAGCTGCCGGCGCATCGAGCGATGTGGTGTCGTCCCTGGTGGCTGGCTGGTCGTTAAGTCTCGATGGGACGAGACGAGACGAAAATGGTGGATTTCTTCATGGAAAATGGACGGGTTTAAGGGTCTAAGGGGAAGTCTTAACGAGAAACCATGGTTTTGACCATTAAATAGGTTTTTACCATTCAATATGGTGGTTTCATGGGTTTAATGGGAAACTCTGAACCGGAAACCATGGTTTTGACATTCAAATTATGGTGGTTTCCTGTAAAATTAAACCAGTAAACCAATCCAATGATTGATGGAAAATGATGGGATCACCCTTAAAATGGTGGGTTTTTGCCAATGAAATTCTCGAGGGATTCAACTGGGGTTCACCGTGACGTGGGTTGAATCCTTATAGGATTTCACAACCTCATCAAAACGAAGCAAAAATTGGGGAAGTCCGGGAAACAAAAACCATTGGAATTTTGGGATTTTATATGATTTTATAATCTTAACTCATAAACATGTTGTCATGACAAGTGGGTTTTTGTTTCCACAAACATGAGAAAACCAAGCAGACGTGACATATCGTGACGTGATTGATCTTCTCCAAATAATTGCATTTTGAGGGGGTGCAGTATTGCTTTGCTTCCTGTCAATTTGAGACCCGCAAACGAATTGGGCAAAGTTGGCGTTCACGAATATATAGCCCGAATCGCATTCATTTTGGGGTACAGGCGTGTAGTGTTGACCCGGGTCGCCAATCTCCATCGACTGTTACTCCTACACTTTGTTGTGGACCCAATAACTGTTTGTCATACTCAATTACTATCTATAATCCTGAAGCCAGTTGGTGAATATGCTATTTGTCGGTTTTGTACAGTTACCCATTGCTGATGGTGATATCATTGATTTTTACCTGGTTGGTTGTTTGGAACATGAATTTTATTTTTCCATATATTGGGAATGTCATCATCCCAACCGACTTTCATATTTTTCAGATGGGTAGGTCAACCACCCATGTTCATGATCTCCCTATGGTTAAACCATGTTAAACCATTAAAAACCTAGTCTAACCATTAAAAATCATTTATCCCCATCATATCCCACTATTATCCCCATTAATGATGGTGATATTATTGATTTTTACCATGTCAACCATGGTTTAGTAGGGAATTTCCACATAATTGGGACCATAGAAATGGGGTGTTTAATATTAGGGTGATGGGATTAATTATTGATTTTTACCATGTCTACAAGGTGGTGCCCCCGTTCGATAGCTAAGTTGGTGCAAATAACTCCAATAACTATGGTTTTTGTTGGTGATATATCTATAGTTAATGGGATTATAAACCAACTTATTGCCAATTTATAGATGGTTTACCTATTAAAAATGGTGATTTTCCATGGCTATGTTAAATAACCAGATGGTAATATTAGGGTGATGGGATGATTGATTTTTACCATGTCTAGACGCACCAACCACCTGCCGACCGTCAGGTCATCACCGACATCGGCCCGGCCTCGCTTCGACTGGTGGCGCCAGATGTCGCGCTGCCGTCGCTGCTGCCGTCGCTGCCCAACGCCACAAGGGCGGCGGGCAACAGCACGGAGGACACCGAAAAATGGCAGGTGAAGATTTCAGAAGTTCATCCGAAGGGAGATTGAACATCACCCAACCATTAGGTATATGGTCTATAATGGCTACTATAAGGTGATGTCCAGTATTCCCAAAATGGGACAGTTACCAACCCCTGTTGAAGAAGCCAAGTTCTTGCAAGTCTTTGATCCATGTACTGTGTGGTAAATAATTTATAGTAATTTAACAAAAATCATAAAAGGAATTAAGTACCCGATCAATCAGGCCTGGGGATATTTTTTGGTCATTGCTGGTCAATATCCGGATCAGTGTTGGGAAAACTTGCCTGTTTTCTCCTGGCCAACCCCTTCAAATAGGCAGCATGATCATCTGATCATAAGATCAATCGATAACACATATCCTTCGGTCATTTAACATGCGAAAAAATTGCCCATTAAAGAACATATTTAGCTATTAACATGCACAGCTATGTTGGATTACCAGAGGTCACTACATATCACTAGTGAAGTTTCCCTTTCAATTGACTCTGGTTGCTGGTTTGGAACATTTTTTATATTCCATAATATATGGGATAATCCTTCCCATTGACTCATATTTTTCAAGATGGTCAAAACCACCAACCAGGACTTGTTGATCATATTCCTGTATTTGATGGTTAAAGAATGTGATGGTTAAAGCCCAAGCGTACCAGGCGTACCATCAATCCTGAGCTTCAGGATACCGCATATCCATATATTACGTATTGAATAATCGTTGATTTTCTACACCGTTAAAGTGCTCGTTATAGTTAATCGTTATTCATCGTCATATGACTGGAATTTAATGACTGAACTTAACCATAAATAACAATGATAATAACAATGATAACAATAACAATAATAGTAATAACATATACATCAATATATATATATATACATATTTATACATATTTGTACATATTTAAACTGGAACGTTGTATCAAAACAACTTCATACAAATAGAGATTATGTTTTATTTATTAAATTGGGATGACTATTTACTTATTGTAATGTTATATATATATATAATCCATCATGTTTTTTGTTTGTCATCATTATGTAGTTCTATAACCAGAATAGCAAATTAAGTATATTATATTATCCATCATTGTTCTATATATATATATAATCCCCAAATTCTATAAATTTCTCACATCACCAGCTGATGCGCCTGGGAGCCAACAAAAAGTATACCATCTGGGAGCCTCACAGCCCAGTGGTCCCAATGGTCCCAGGACTCTGATGCGGAGTCAGGGACAGATGACTCAGAGGCGCAGCATCGTTTTCCATCGTTTTCCATTTGGAAAGTTTGGTGACCCATCAATTCATAGTGAAAACCCATAGTAATGGTGAAACTATCCATTTTCCATTTGAAGATGGTGAAAAGCCATAGTCAAGTCATTGTGAAAATGATGGTTGATGATTGTTAAAACATGTTAAAACTCGTCTTGATGGTGAAAATGATGGTTTATATGATTGTTTAAACTATGATTCAACCAACCATCAAGGAGGATTTAACTATACACAATGATTTACAATTTGAATGTCAAGAATTGGGGTTACGATGAAACGTTGACATATTTAATTGAGAACAAATTGGATTTCCCAAATGTGTGCCTTACTCTAAACATGGGGAATACGCCAAAACGGCAATTTCAATGGCAAAATCGATGAGCGGCCATCGATTGTGCAGGAAATTATAATGTTTCCTAACAAACCCACATATCATCTGGTTGGGTGTTTGGAACATTAATTTTATTTTTTCCATATATTGGGAATGTCATCATCCCAACTGACGAACTCATATTTTTTAGAGGGGTAGGTCAACCACCAACCAGATCATATCCCAGTTTTAAGAGATGAATTACAGCCTGGTTGGTAAGCTACAGACCAAAAGCAGGCTGCAGATCCTTTTGTGTTGCCGTTGCTGGGGTGAAGATCAAACAATAACCTCTACAACTGGGCCACATGGACTGCAGCGTAGATGTTCGACCGCCATATTCCTGCCATATTGTGTCAATATGTTTCACGTAATCAAGACGCACGATTCTACATGATTTTTGGAAATTCTCATGAAGCGTTTGTTCAATGCACACCGAGTCTGAGTATTGCATTCTGAGTTGCCATGTAACCTAGGTAAGCTCGACCTTCCAAAGGAAGTGAAAGGCTGTTTCCTCTGGAAGGATGTAGATCACTGAACGTTGTATTGTGGTGCCATGGTAGAAGACATGATATGGGCAATCATTCCGATCCCTGCAAGAATAAGCTAACTCCTTTGTTTCAACATGAAGAGATTCAATAGTAATTGAGGCTTTTGTTCTTAATCTTTATTGTTTAATCTGGAACTAAGCACAAATTGCTGGCTTGCCGTTTCACAAAAAAACACTTGGAATATGGATAAATATATATATATATATATAATATACATATGGAACATCAATGGAACATGGACCACAAAAAACAGGTGATTTCAGGTGGCTGCCACCCCTCGTCTTTCCCCTTCCCTTCTTTGCCAGGGCAATGCGACGGCCACCTGGGGGGCCACTGGTCCGAACCCAGACTGGGACCATCCAAGAGGGATGTGTGAAAAATGGATGGGTGTGTTATATTCCCATCACATGTGTTATATAATTATCTCATATCATGAAATATAACACATGACCATCCTATTATTATCTATTATTATGGCTGGTTGGTGGTGACTGGAACCATGGAATTTTGAATGACTTCCCATTCAGTTGGGAATGGAATAACCATCTCAAGTGATGAACTCATATTTTTCAGAGGGGTTGAAACCACCAACCAGATGGGATGAACTTCGGATGAACTATGATTCCATAATTATCCCAATTATATCCCCATCATATCTCACTATTATCCCCATCTTTGAGGGCAGATCATGTTGAACCATAGCTCCTCGCACACCGACCTCAGCCCTAAATGGATGATTAGTTTGTCTTAGGCAAACCCCGAAAACTATCAAAGCTGTTCTTACTTTTTGGGGGTTTAATGATAATGTGCCCAGAAAAATGATATGTTTATTTTGACCAGTGATCTTTTATTAGCTGCAAGTAAACCCTCATAGTTCCTTTCTTTCCCGTTCTTTCAGGATTTGCAAATAGCGGGAAGCTGAGATTCGTTGACTCTTTGTCAATCCTTTTTGGGTGAACATGGTCAACATACTCAGGCAGACTTGCCCATATGCTCCATGGTGCTGGTATATTTACCTACATTTGGGTGATTTTTTAGGACAAATGTTGGGAAATAGTCCATACATGGAGCATATGGTTTAGGTTGAATAGAACCTATATTTTGCGAATCTGTGGGTGTGAATGGGTAAAACATGCCTGATATGTTGGAAGCATATGCCCGAAGGCCACTTTTTTGTTTGTGGCTGCTTCGGCATCAGATGAACATCATCCTAAATGAATTTCAGACACAGTTTCAAGATTGGACTTCTTATACGTATGTATGCAATATATACAGATGTATATTATATGGATATGATATGTTTGTTTTTTTTATTATTTTCTATCTTTAGGTGATATCAGTATCATAAAAACAGCTTCTTCTGAAGCTGTTGACCCAACATATCGATGTCCGAGCTCAGGTGCGGCGTCTTTCTGCCAACACCAGCGATGTCGAGGTCGGCGATGAGATGGTGTGGGCCATCTGTGATGGCATTTCACGCACCAAAATACGGTGAAAATACAGTGTGTTGTTTGTTTTTAATGGCAATTTTATTGTTATTAGCAATAGATGATGATAAGATATTGCCATTAATTTGTTTTTTGTTTTTAATGGCAATTTTACCATCTGGTTATGACATTGCCAGTTCGCCATGGAAAGATCCACCATTTTATAGCTAGGTAAATCATCTATTTCTATGGGCCATCTATACCATGGCTATGTTAAATAACCAGAGGGTATTGTTATTAGCCATAGATGATGATAAGATGGTGTTATTTTGGTGTATGACATATTGCAAAGTTATTGCTAATAGCAATGCAATGTATGTAATACCAAAACATACCAATTGCTGTCATACACCAAAGCATGACTGCTTGACGATCATGGCACCCTCTGGTTATTTAACATAGCCATGGTATAGATGGCCCATAGAAATAGATGGTTTACCTAGCTATAAAATGGCGGATTTTTCCATGGCTATGTTAGTCATTACTAGAGGCTAAACCTCTATTTTCGTATGGTTTTCCTATGGTTTTCCCATTAAAGCCTCCATTTTCCATGGCTATGTTAAATAACCAGATGGTAACTACTGTTGTATTTCACCCAACAAAGTGCATTTTTGTTGGCTTATGGGGGCCTGAAGCCTCCAACCGGTCGGTCATTTTATGATCTATTCAGGTGTGTGGACGTGGCTGTGAAGATAGCGACTTGTTAACCCTCCCCAATTTACGGCAGTTTCAGTTGGACAATGATCATTAAACATGACAAATTGAGTTTTTTTGATTTCCGACATTTTCAAGTTAGCCACATGTGCCATGGTGTTCTTTTTTGTATCTACATACATATAATGTGGATGATGATCATTATATACCCATTAAGGATATCCAGTAGTAAGTTTGAGATGACCGCAACCCATATACCCATTCGTGTATCCCATGATATTCCCAATATAAGTCCATTCATGCCACCAAAGTGTTGATTAAATCATCGTTTTGGTTGGTTAAATCAGAAGACCCCAAAGTGGCCAATTTTATAGATAAATGTTTCATTATCCCGCTAAACTTAGCCAGTTACTGAATACTACCAAGTCTAAGTTTGTGATATATTCCAGTATACCCCCATTAATATCCGAGTGAATCCCTATTCTTTAATGGTTGGATCCAGATAGCTTTACATTCATATATCCGTTAGATCCATATCCATACCCATTTGCAGGGTGGGTTTATACCCATGTAGTTCCTACAGTTCTATCCCCTGATTTAACGTAGCTATTATTAATACTGATTGGTGGTTTGGATCATTTTTTATGTTTCCATATATTGGGAATAATCATCCCAACTGACGAACTCATATTTTTCAGAGGGGTTGGTCAACCACCAACCAGTATTATTAATAGATGACAAACATGATGATTTAGCTACAGTATATACTTAAATTTGGTCATCGCCAGAGGGTAAATCCACACTTTTCCTTTGTGTACTTCATATTCCTATGACAGTCAGTCATTTTCCTAGCTATATCCCATGATAGTCCCATTATAATGGTAAAGTCCCTACATATCCCAAGATATCCCAAGATTTTCCCATGATATACCATTTTAGTCAGTCCATTATACCATGGTATGGCCATTCCCAATATGATATAATCCATAAAATCCCTCTTGGAGTCTTTTTTTGCTTGTTGATGCAGAGAACAGCAGCCTTTGTCTCGATGTTTTTTCTAAGTTTCTTGTAGAGTCAGGGATCCAAAACGGTGACCCGTCTGATCCAAGAGTTGCGAACGACAACCAGCTGCAGATCATGAACGGTGAAGTTGAAAAAGTCATCAACCGCGAGAAAGAACAAATGCTTCAAGAAACCGACCTGATCGAGCTCTTCGATAGTGGAGATGCTTCCGGCAAGCGGGGCAACAGAAGACTTGTCTCAATCCAGTGGTTTGGGCCTTGGCGCCCAGCTGCACACACATGTGCGGGAAAAAAGAAAGCGAGTCCGATGGCAGGCTTCGCTTGGTCATCAGCACCATTGACTTTGCTGAAGTGATTAATGTCAACCCCGGATTAATAAACCATGGTTTATTAATTTGGGGGTATTCCCCCAATAGTCATGATTGGATACTTAAATGGTACCTTCCCAATTAAATGGCCTAGGGGTTTATTAATCCAGGGTTGACATTACTCCCATTGGATTCCATGATTTTCCCAAATCCCATGAAGGGTATCCCAAGAACCAGCACCATGTTCGGACTGGCATGGACTGGCTATGTCAGCAAGTTAAAAATGGTTAAATCATCTTAAATCACCATTGTATATGATACACATCCAATTACATTCTTATAATACCAATATAATCCCAAATAATGCAATATATAATCCCAGTGCAATTTGTTATATATATATATATACTGTATATATATATATATACACATGCACCATTGTAATATACCTATATATATATATTATAGTTTTTCCCATATGTTTTGCAATAAACCATTGTATCATTGTAATCTGTTGGTTATATATCCATGAAAAACTCCCAAGTTATCCATCTTCCCATCATATTGTTTTCCATAAAATGCATGGTATCCCAAGATATTCCCATTAACAGCCCATGAAATACCTTCTGGTAACCTAACATAGCTATGGAAAATCACCATTTTTCATGGGAAAATCCACTATAAATCACCATTTTCCATAGCTTTTTGTATGTTTACCAGAGGGTAACAAAACAGTTCATGGTGAATTCACTCCTAGAATCCACATGAAATCCCTTTTTTTGTCGTGCTTTTACATGCCGCAGGAGATGTATTTCATCAACGTTTTGAACGGCAGCCGATATCGCTTCATCGCCTGCGAGTCCCGGCAGTTCGTTGGCCAAGTGCTGGTGAGAAGCACCCGATACGATGTCTCGGCGGCCTGGCAATGCAGGGATTTTTAGTTGGAAAATCCATGAGATTTTCATCTGTCAATGTTGGGATTATATCGATTTTAAGGGCTTATATACATATATATATAAATTTTGGTAAGGGTTTTATATGGGAGCTTAGCTTATGGGTGATTTTATGGGATTATATTGGGATTATATTGGGATTATGTGGGGTTGTATGGGAATATATTGGGGTGACTATGGTGGTGTAAACATCCAAAATGATGATGACTTAACCAGCAAAAATGTGGGAAAGGCATCTATCCACACGAGATTTTCCATTGCCATGTTTGATTGCCAGAGGAAACCCCAAATTTGCAGTTTTAGTTTGAGAACAATACTGAACAAGGTGGTGCCCCCCAAGTTATAAGTTGGTTTATAATCCCGTGCCCCCCAAGTTATAAGTTGGTTTATAATCCCATTAACTATAGATATATCACCTATAAACCAAAGTTATTGGAGTTATAAACCAACTTAGCTATCTAGGGGGCACCACCTTGAACCATAAAGTTTTTTTTTGGGAATCCACTAGACATACCGACATAGGTGGATCAACGAAACTGGGGAATTCACCACCAAGATCTGGTGATTTGGTGGGGTAAACCTCGGTGAATATGGCCATGAAACGTCCTCCATAGATTAATTTGCTATGAACATCTCCATATATCGGGGATTTTCCATTGCCATGGTTTTCATCCATAGAAACTATGGCATATCATCCATAGATCTATGTTTTCGCCATATGATCCATATCAAATATAGGGGATAAAACAACTGAAGCTATTGCCTGTTTTGAGAGACCTTTTGGGATACATGAAGAAAAATCGGAGGGTACCGATTCGATAATTCGTTTCCCAACTGGGGAAATACCACATGGTTAGTTTACAGGACAGTATTTTACCCTTTGGTAAACGTTTACATAACTATGGAAAATCACCATTTTTAATATATTTTTAATGGGTAAATCCACGAACTAAATCACCATATTTTCCATAGCTAATTATGTATATTTACCAGGCCGAGTATCCCATGATAAATTCCCATAGAAATTCCCCATGGAAATCCACTGGAGGCCGAGACGAGCTTTGGCAACGCCACGCACCTCTTGATCTATGCGGCCTGGTCGAGGAAACTTTCGGAAGGGGGAAACCTTGGGAGAAAACACAGAAAATTGGATGAAGATGGAGATGTTAGTAGGTTTGAATGGGGAAAACACAGAAAATTGAACATCTCCATATATCGGGAATTTTCTGATGTTATATGGATGAAGATAAATTGGAAAATTGAGGTTTGAATGGGGAAATCATCGATTTTCATGGCTGAGATATGGAGGATTTAGTAGGAAAATACAACCATAAATGGAGGAATGCCCAACCGACCACGTTTGATGACACCGAGGGTACTTGACATACAGTTGTACTTGTATCTATTTTTTCATTTGTTTCCATTATGTTCCATCTATAGAAGCTGTGTCAATGAAATGTTGATAATATTGTGACATGAATCTATTGACGCCAGCAAATCAAACATATCCTGTGTACCTTGATCCTCAAGCTGCCAGTAAGAATAATGTAACGTGCCAAAAGGTCGGAATGCCCATTAGTTAGTGGTTAAATTGATGGTCTATATACTCCTGTCTATAACACATACATTACACACATACATATCACTACATACTACATGACTCAAATCAGGTATCACATATCAGGACATATCAGAACATATCACATAAATACGAGAGATGATGCATTATATAACCGATATGCTTCATGTATGGTATAGTTACCTACATGTGGCCTCTAAGATCAGTTAAGGCAAACAATTGCCTTTTAGGCAATCTACAAAAAATGACTAATATATTAAAAATCAAATTGCCTTATTGCAAGCCTGAGGTAAGTCAATTCTACACAATTGACTTAAGTCAAATTGGTTAAATTAACTTAAGTCATGTTTTTAAGCCTAAGTAACATGTGTTTTTTTTGTCTAAGTAACATTCATTTGTTCTTTGAGATACTCTATGTTTTGTCAGCTAAAGAAACATGTTTTCTCTGGTAGCATATGCATTTTTTCTTGACTGCAGACATTTTTGTCACTGTTCCATGCATGCTGGAGACAAGAATCTCTATTGGGATCTATTTTGTTGTCATGTTGTTTGACTGCTTTTTGAGTTCATGTAGCTCTGGCTCCACTAGAAAATGTGCAAGAACTGCTTTTGGCCAGGTATGTACCACACATGTTATCAATCCCAGCCATTGCATATGCACCACAGATGTTGTGAACGTTGCCATCAAGCCACTGTGACTTTGTGCTGCAGCCATGCTTCAGAGGAAGAAGCCTAGGGCGGTGGCAGACCCAAGTCTGGGTGTCAGTGACTTGATGAAGGTCTTGAGAGCTGAGATGGCTGTGACAAAGAGCTGGGATCTGTGGGCAAAACTTGCTCACCCGAATGGTCCACAGGCTCAATTCTCTTGGAAGACAGCTCCTAATCCCACTTGGATGGCCCAGACTGCAGATTTGATGTATAGGTTTGTAGCCATTGCTCCAAATGGGATTCTGCACAGCTCCAAGTTGAAGCAGGCCGTCTTGAAGTTGCAGCATGAGAAGAAGATCAACTTCAGCAAGTAC
>Ga0126342_10000487_pt1 | contig 43631 bp, 35 predicted proteins | sample Cyp1metagenome_FD_92528 | JGI IMG/M metagenome (GOLD analysis project Ga0126342, IMG submission 92528) | Coral microbial communities from Lord Howe Island, Old Settlement Bay, Australia - Cyphastrea 1 metagenome | ecosystem: Host-associated > Invertebrates > Cnidaria > Coral ...
ATATATATATATATATATATATTACACATATGATATAGAACTGCAGGAACTTCAGACTTGGGGGTTCCAACCTCCCCGCGTTCTCGGCGACATCTTTTCCCTTGCGCTATTCCCTATCTCCACCAGGGCCGGAGCCGAGGCGGCCGAGGCACGTTGAAACGTTGTTTCAATAGTGGATTTTTACTAATGAAGCCTCTGGTAATTTAACAGTTTGCTGTGGAAAATCACCATTTTTCATGGAAATCAACTAGCTATGTTAAATTACCAGAGGGTATTTTTTTTCTAATGGTGTTTTTTTTACTAATGGTGATTTACTAATGGTGATTTACATTGGGTTTACCACAGTAACTCCGATTTTCTGACAAAGCCAGGTTTTGATCATTGAAAAGTAGGCTTTGAGGGTGAGAAGATGCAAGGCATAAAGCAGAATCCCTTCCTCCGTTCATATTAAATCATATTCAACACCTCCTAGGAACCATCGTTTAGTGGCAAAAAATACGCTTACACTTGTTGTTATTATACCACGGAATGAATGGTGGTGTTTCATATTAAGTTGATGAGGTACCTTGGGACAAATGGTTGGGTTCAGCATGGTTTGACAGTCTCGGTTCCTGGGCTAGCCGACCATTTTTCACTGTGTTGCTGGGAAATCTACAGGAATCCATGTTTATAGTTGATTTTCCCAGCTATAAAATGGTGGATCTTTCCATAGTTTTTTATGTTAGTTTACCAGGCCGGGTAAATCCCATTAAATTCCATTAAACCACCATAAACCCTCATGAAAAATTACCATTTTCCTATGGTTTTCCCAATTCTGGGAATTGTTTTGTTGCAGGTTTCCTGGCATTGATTTGCTTCACCTGGGCTTGCTGCTTTGTAGAGGCGGGAAGGTGATTCCTTTTTTGGGGCTGTTCTACAGTGAGGCCCTCTGGTAAACATACAAAAAACTATAGAAAATCACCATTTTTAATGGATAAATCCACTATAAATGGCAATTTTCAATAGCAAACTGTTACAGTAGTTTACCAGAGGGTATCTGGGGACAATCTGGGGCAAAGACTTAGGAATCGGGTATCAGGTTGTATCATGTTGTATCCGATATTCGATCAAAAGGGACTACAGCCGAGTCATTGTAGCTCTTGACAAAGTTCCGATATCGTCACAGAGATTCAACGGCTTTCCCCTCCATTTGGCATCAAGCTCTTTCTGGTGTATCTTGACATTTGATGTGGGTTGTCTGTGTCTCAAGCCTGAACACAAAAAAACATGTTTTCCTCTCAAAGCAATTTCTTGCTTTTCTCTTTCAGTGACCTCTGAAGTCTTCATTATTCTGGATTCCATTCAAAACTGGATCAAGTTTCGAAAGAAATACCACCTCCCATTCAAAACAACTCTAAAGACCTGTTTTTACATCAGTTTCCAACCCCCAAAAATACCAAAAAAACAAACAACGACTCCAAAGAAAGCAGTGTTCCTCGTTGCCTCGTCGCGCCTCGTCGCGCCTCGTCGCTCGCGCAGGCACCGCTCAACGGGCGTCACTCGCTTCGCTCCGTGGCCGCCGCAGCCACCAAGCAAAGGGCGCAGCAACGCGCGCCGAAAGCACCGACGTCGCAGGGGAAGAGCAACAAGGCGAAGCTGGCGGTTGATGACTGTGACTCGTTGCGCCTCGTTTTGTTTGGATTTCAATGGACTTCAGAAATTGGCAACGTGATTTTTGATGGGATTTCACTAAGAAATCCTGGGGAAATCCCGACATTTTATGGAAATCCCCATGGAAATCCCAGGCAGTGCAAGAGGTCATCGACCTTGAGGACTTCGACGCCTGGGAGGCGGTTTTGACCAACTTTGGGGCTTTCCATGGGGGTACCCCCGCTGGATGGTTGATTTCAGGGAAAATCCATCTATAAATGGTGATTTATAGTGGATTTACCCAGCTATAAAATGGTGGATCTTTCCAGTTAGTTACGTTAGTTTACCAGAGGGTAATGGAAAATCCATCTATAAATGGATGATTTGGAGGTACCCCCCATGACTTAGGAAACACCCATACAAATTTATCTATAAATGGATGATTTATGGGTACCCCTATTTCAGGAAACCACCATCTGAGTGAGGATATGACCTTATGACGTACTAGTCGGTTTGTGGTTTCAAACCATGCATATGCGCCATTTAGCCTCCAATCAAACGCGGCTGGAACATCCTCCATTTATAGAGGACTGGTTGGTGGTTTGGAACATTTTTTATTTGTCCATATATTGGGAATAATCATCCCAATTGACTAATATTTTTCAGAGGGGTTGAAACCACCAACCAGAGGATTTTCCGATTAAAACCTGTATTTAGTTGGGGGATTTGCCATTGCCATGTTTGATGACCGGAGGGTACCCGAAAATGGGAAGATGAAGATATTCCCTCATTGACTGGCATCTTTTCCAAGGCTCAACCAGGAGGCAGTTAAAACGATTTACCATTTTATACTCCAGGTTCAACAGCTACAAAAGACATCCTAAAGACACGGATCGGTGAAAGCACAAATTCTTGCCTAAACCAATCCATTGACATATTCGTCGTTTCGGATGTGAAAGGCAGGTGAGTTTTTCAGTTCTTGAGACTTTGCAGATGGAGGCAGCGAGAGTCTACTCCGTCGCGCTCATGACGCTTCCATTGCCCCCCATATTTTTCAATCATCACGGTAATGTTGGAAACCCTGGCTGCCATAAACCAACTCCCATTATATGGTCAACATACCAGCCATGAAAATGGTGATGACATGGGGATGGTTTATTATTCAGTTTACCACATGAATTCTCCGCTTCCTTGGGAGTGGATTGGGGTAGCTATGAGTTACATTCGCCTTGAAGCAAAGCCTAAATTTCATGCGCCATTTTTTTTCCCCCAAACATATGCCCTGTAGTAGCATACACCAGCATTGTTGTCGGATGGGTCCCCGGTCTCGTTGTGTTTGTTGGTTTAGAACCCCATCTAACTACTTTGGTATATCCCCCTAATCATCCATAAACACACCACTTATTGTAGTGAAATAAACCAACATAGGCAGCTAGCGAAGGAGGGCCCCACATTGTAGTAAATATCTTGCCATGTTGGTTATACACATGATTATGTATCCAATTCATGTCCCATTCAATCCCCATATCTTGAGCTTAAATTGCATTTTTCCATGGTTCATATAATTACGAAGGTTATCCCATGATATGTCAGTAAATCACCATTCAATTCCCATAATCAGCAACCAAAATCCAATTTTTCGCCCCAGCAAAACCTCAATTTCGCCTATGTTTTGATGGGTTTTATCAGCGCAACTCATCATCGTTGGACTTTTGCTGCAAGCGCGCAGTTCATGCAGCGAGGTGCTCGATTTGAACCCTGATGCCGACAAGCAGAAGATCCGCCGCCGTTTCAGAAAACTCGTGGTGCCATGGTGAACATCGGAGTTTGCTGTAGCGATCCAAAAAAAAACCATGGAAATATAATGATTCCCTGCCAGGTGAGGGTCTGTAGATTTCATTAGAGTTACATAAATGTTACATGCGTTACTTCCCTCCTTCCTTGGTATATTATCCAATTGATTGTGATCAAGCCCGGGATCACAGTTATCCATTGCCTGGCTCGATTTTTCCCAGACAACAGGCAGCCTGGGGTAAACATGTGCGATGTGTAAAACCAAGGGTTTCCTGCGGAAAATGACCTAGAATTTTTAAATAGTACCCTCTGGTTATTTAACATAGCCATGGAAAATGGCCCATTTTTAAATATTTTTAATAGGTAAACCCAGGTAAACCATCTATAAATGGGCCATTTTCCATGGCTATGTTAAAAACCAGAGGGTATCGAATAGTAAATAGTGATGAATAATGGGTATACGGAAAGTACTCCCATTCCCCGTTCGTAGAACACACAGTCCTCAGAAAATCCCAGAAACCATGGTGGATTTAAGGGATGAAACAACATATTTCTTGGAACCATACAATGGGATGTTTAATAAAGGGAAATGAGGGGCAACTGGGCCCCCCTGGCAAGATAGCTTTATAACGTGTAGGTTAAGTGGTAGATATCTCAAACTAGTTAACTCCAATAACTATGGTATATGATGGTACATGATGGTATATGGTATATATCACTATTGTATTCATGAGGTTTATAAACGCTACTTATAACTAGTGGGCCCATGTGGGCCCCACATAGTATACCCCAACCATCTACCAGTCAATCCTACCGAGTCCAGCTCAAGGCCGCATGGCCTCACTAAACTTCATCGCTGTTCCAAATAGTTCTTTGCAAAGACGGCTTTTCACCATGCCATGACTCGAGCCTCAGATTGAATAGGTGCAATAAATGTGTGTATAAAATAAATACATATATATATAGATATATATATATATATATACTACACATACATACACATATACAAATACATATACATCTACATATAAAACTAAATATGTGTGATTATGTGTATATATATATATATGTTATTTTGCTGGTGCTAGTAGGGAGTGGGGGAATGATCCATTTTTTTACGATGAACAATCATCCCAGTCCGCCATTCCTTACGGCACCAGATGGAGGTCATTCCATATATACGTAAGTGTCTATGTATCATTACATATAAGTAAATATGTACATACCTATATAAATGTACTCCTACAAATATATATATATACACATATTAATATATATATATATATACACATATTAATATATATATACATATTATACACATTAATATATATATAGCTATAATATATTAAAATCCAGTCTCATGAATATATCAGTATATAGATGTTATATCTATATATCAATGTTTACATGTACATCCCTTTCGGCTGACTGTGCGTCCGAGGCCACACAGCATCCGGATCGAAGGCCCAACGACCCGGACGCCGTGGTGAAGTTCATGCGGATCAAGAAGGCGGTGGGTTTTTCGTGGCGGGTTTTTAAAAAGGGCACATCCGGAAATCCATGGGGGACATGTGAGGTGAAAATGCCAGATAAGTGCCAGATTTTTATGATGGTTAAATGATGGTGAAATGCTGGGTAAATGATGATTCAATGAATGAATGATGGTTTAAACGCTGGTTTAAATGATGGTTTGAATGGAGATATTGAGAGATTGAGATTCAGATTCCTAATAGAATGGGGATTGAAAGCTCAAAATTAAGGATATTGGGATAATTGTGGCAGGTTTTTAGAATGTTTCATGGTCATGATGCAATGATCTGCGTCATGATGTTTTTTTGATGCGTCATGATGTGAAATTGATGAATTTCAAGTTCAATGAAGTCTGGATTCCATGGATTAATTCATTTCAATGAATAAATGGTGCGTCGTTAAATTTTCGTTAAATGTGAAATCGATTTTTATCCAGCTTCAGCCAGCTTCATTTCCAGTTCAAATCAATTGATGGTCGGTGATGAAATGAAGGTGGGAAGAATTTGCTGGTGAATCCTGGTGAATTCCCTCGAACTGGGATGAAGAACTGAAGCGATGTTGAGATGTGCCATGGTCAAGCTACATGGTGGAAAAAGACAACAATAAATGGGGCTCATACTACTATACTACCATTCATCAATGGTGGTTTATAGATATTTATAGTGTACTAAACCACTATTATAGTACCATTCATCAATAGAAACACATACTGTACCATTCATCAATAGTGGTTTATAAATACTTATAATTTATAGTGTACTAAACCACTATTATATTATATTATAGTACCATTCATCAATAGTAACATTCATCAATAGAAACAAATACCATTCATCAATAGTGGTTTATCCACTCGAACAAGGATGAAATGGAAGTAAAATTGCCATTTTCCACCTACAGGATGGGGCCCCCAAGATAACTAAGTCGCCTTATAAGTGGCTGATTTTTATGGTTTATGGTAGATATAACTATAGTATTCATGGGGGTTATAATGGTTTATAAACTGGGGGGCCCTATCCTGTAGTGGTTTACCATTGGCAATCAACCGCTCAGCTCCAGGCGTACGAACAGCTCATGGGTTGGGCTGCCAAGGGGAGAGCTTGCCATTTTGGGAGCTGGCAAAATCATAGGGATCTAATGTGGATATATATATATTCTTTATATATACATATATACTGTATATTCTTTATATTATATATATACACAAAAAACATATATATATATATATATAAATACATATATATATATATAATAAAAGAGAATAACCAATCATATGATATAGGATTGTCTGAAAATGGGGTGTAACCCTAAATCCAGTTGTTGATGATATTCCCCATTGAATGGCCAGAAAAAAGGGGACCCTATGGGGAATGGCAAACCCACATTTCCTATGCAAAGCTTGGTTGGGTTGTTTGATACTTGTTACCTTCTGGTTATTTAACATAGCCATGGTATAGATGGCCCTAATCGAAATAGATGGTTTACCATTAAAAATGAGGATTTTCCATGGCTATGTTAAATAACCAGATGGTATATTTTTGACATTGGAATGCATACTATTCAGATCTATTCAGCTTCAAAATGATATTTGCTTCTGGGGTATGATTAGCCATCTTAGGGAATGTTCAGCAAATTCGACGGGAACCAGCAGAAGAGAAGGGCAGGTATCCAAGATACAACCTAAAATGATGGGAGACACAGCTACCAATGTTCGAGACATTTGCCAACATGGATCACACACATGGATCCTACCCTCTGGTAAACAAACATAGCTATTGAAAATGACCATAGAAATAGTTGATTTACCTAGCTATAAAATTGTGAGTTTCCATAGTTTTCTGTATGTTTACCAGAGTGTAAATCCCATTAAATCCCATCAAAGCACCATAAAAAATCCCATTAATCATTAAACCACCATAAAATCCCATTAAACCACCATAAAAATTCATTCAATGTTCCAAACAGACGGAAAAAGCGAAGAACGCCAATGAGATCTAATCTCCGCATCAACGTCCGAGGTTTCTCAGCCATCAAAAATCCATAAAACCTACAGTTATGGCCAAACTAACAGTTATTTTTATGGGTTTATGTCATGATATATAACCTGAGGTATAGGAGCTATATTCCCAGTTATAACTGTTAGTTGGGCCATAACTGTAGACTAGTTAATCTATACTTACAAACCAATCTGTGTAATGGTCTCGGGGTTCCTCTTGGCAAGTGAGTATTACCCTCTGGTTATTTAACAGTTCGCCATGGTATAGATGGCCCTAATCGAAATAGATGGTTTACCGTTCTCAATAGCATGGTGTTTCCATGGCGAACTGTGAGTCATAACCAGATGGTAAAATTACATTTTTGATCCGCCACGATCCCCATTTAAGTTCACTGCAAAGTATACGGCTTACTGACCGGTCTCCCGATTAGTGCTGTACGGATTTCTCCGTGTTTTTCCTATGGTTTTTCCTATGGTTTTAGCCCTTTTGAACGGTTGGTGAATGATGATTCCTCTCCGCCGGTCATCACTATAGGGTCTGTCTGAAAATGGGATTTTTAGCCATTAAAAATATCATAAAATGACCATTTTAGACAGGGAAAATGATGATGAACCAAGACTGATGAATCGGGGTTTTCCCGGTTTTCCTCGAACAAAAATCAGGCAACGCCTGACATTCCTCCATGATCATCATGATCATGATATATTTAGATGATGTGTTCCCCATATTTTCCAGCTTCCCAAGGTATTTTCTGACTCTGGGCTACCCAGGCAGTGATTCCAGCTTAAAGGAGCTGAAGCAATGGGCAGAAGAGAACCGAGAATGGTCAGAGTCCGGATTCCTGGTTTACTCATGCGATTCCTGGTGAGGAACTGGCTTTTTAACCACCTAAAAATAGTGATTCAATGGAATTCCAGGGTGATTTCAATGGAATTCCAGGGTGATTTCAGTGGAATTCCAGGGTGATTTCATGGAATTTCATGGTTAGAAGGGTGATAAAGCACCATCTAAGTAGCTTGAGGCACCCTGGTTGGATAGCGCTTTGTTGGTGAAGACTTCACAAAAAAAGGACTGTTGGATTGATGAATAGGACATGTATTGAACTAGTTTGATGGGGTTATAAATCAACTTATATAAATATATAGATATATATTGATTATATATATAAAGTATATATGATATTGTATATATACATCTATACTGTATATAATGTTTATAATATATATATATATATATTGTATATTATATTTATATAATATAAATATAAATATATATATTTATATATTGTATATAATATTTATAATATATATATATGCAACGTTTGGGGGTACCACTATGTATGAGCAGTGTTCAAAACATGTGTTGATGGATGATTATGGGGGGATATATACTACCTATAGTTATATCGGGCATTACCACAATCCATTGTGGGAATCCTATGAAGCAACCAGTAGAAAAGAACGTCACAGGGTTCTGAACTCTGCCGATATAGGTTTGTCACGATGATGCAGCTGGAAGTCGAAACAGGAGGAACGATGGTAAATTAGCAGCAAAACAAGAGTTTTTTAAACCAACAATTAACCAACTAACTATAATTTTTCGCAAAGAGACAACAAACTTATGACGGGAATGGATGAGACACAAACACATCGGTGTGGTTTCCAAAGTCATGGGGCTACCCCCGGTTCAAATTTCTGAAATTTGGGATTTTTTACCATCCAGCTATTGGAGTACCCCATGGAAATCTCCATAGAACAATAACATGTACAATTTTATGGATACACAATTATTTTACAGATGTAATGGACATTTATGTATTAATTTACGGATATACTCCAACTATTTATGGATATACTCCAACTATTTATGGACTTACAATAGTATGTACAATTTATTTGGCAAACCAAATGTTGGAGTACCGAAGGTGAGATATTGAACTCCCCATGTTCGTCAGCTAAGCAATTCGTTTATTTGGTTGATACAAAAACACTCCCTAATATCCTATATGTTTCCATATTGAATAGCCAAACATAAAACTGTGAGTCTGGGTTTCATCCCCATTTTTCATGGGATCTTCTAACAAATCGCTTGCATAGCCACTGACCAAATGTCGCAGAACCATTTGTTTTTTTTTGGATGTCCACATTTTATCCCCACGATGGTTGGTTTCCCCATCACGATGGTTGATCTCCCCATTTCGAGCAGCATTGTCCGCATTTATCCCGGAGTATCCCAAGTATGTCTCCACGTATTTCTCCACCTAAAGACATTGTCAAACAAACCAGTTGGTTAGTCAAAAACCCTATTATATTCCCGTTATATCCACATTTCTGCATGATTAAAAAATGTTTGTTACACTATTTAGATGCTCTTCCCATTGTAAGAACATTGATCTCTGATTTTACAATTAAAAGCTACATTTATAACTACATGTATATATACAGTAGATTACCCAGATGCTCCATGGTGCTGGAATATTTACCTACATTTACCTCCAAACATGGCCCAGTTTAGGTCAATATTCCAGCACCATGGTTCGCATCTGGGTGATGAATTTCCCCTATGTAGATGGTGACATTTTCCCCGACCCACCTCCCAGGTCCGCCCGCGAATTTCTGGGTGAAGAGGAGGACTTACCTCCCCCAGAGGTGCCACCCGCGCTCTACGTCACTCGGGTTGCGAGCGACGACTGGTTGTAGCCATGCTTGGAAAATCCCAAGGGAAATGGAGGATTTTTGGGAGCTCCATGACACAACGGAAACCTCCATATCCTGAAATGTATGATAGTTATGTAGGTACATGTAGACATATAGGAACTAGGTGGGGATTCTCCACCAACAAATGGGGAGTTTGATGGATCTTCTTTGGCAATAGTTCATATCTGGTTGGTGGTTTGGAACATGACTTTTATTTTTCCATAGATTGGGAATCATCAGCCCAACTGACGAACTCATATTTTTCAGAGGGGTTGAAACCACCAACCAGTTATGTATAGGTAAATGTAGACATATAGGAACTAGGTGTAACTAGTTTGATATGACTGTGATTCATAACCTTCATAAAGCCTAGATATTGTGCAGTTGGAGAGCAAAGTTGACGCACATCACTTCGCTATGGGTTTATTGGGGGTTTGACTAGAGTTTTCATGGGGATTTTAAACCTTAAGTTTGAACCTGGGGGGTCCCATCTTGTATTATTGTATGATATAGTAGGTAAATGTATGATTACAGTGTATAGACAATATCTATCACATCTGCTATATATGCTATAACAATGTTACATCATATCTACGCAACATCTATAAGTATATATAATACAGCATATTAGTATGTATTATGTAATGGAAACTAGATATCATGTTTGTGTGCAGATACAGAATAGCAATACTGCAATACAGATGCATTAGTTTAGCTTCAGAATGCGATGTATACACCCTCATGCTATCGGTCCTTATTGGCTAAGGCGGGCCTGGCCATTCTGTTGGTCGTTTTGGCCTATGGCACTTACTGGGCCTTGCACAAGTGAACGCGGTGAACGCGGTCTATGCCATGGCAGGGAAAAGACGAAAAGATCTGGTCACGGTAGCTGGTCAAAAATGCAGGGTGAATGCCATGTTCGGTGTTTTTCATGGGTCATTCTCTAGGGTATCAACAATCAAAATTTGAAATCTATCCCTCGGAAAAGCTGGGTAAACGCAGTAATTGCTGGGTCTTTATGGATTATACAGTAAATGTGGTATCAATCATCAACAATCGAATATGAATCAGGACCAGAAGGATAGTTTCTGGGGTTTAAAAATGAAATGGAGGTTTTCTAAGAGATGTTTTCTGATATTTTCGAGATGCGAGCTCAACTCATTAGATGCGTGTTTTTTTTTGGATATGGGCTATCTAAGGTGTCACCAGGGTAATACCATATCAGGTGCGGGGAGGAAGAGTATCCCTTAGAAATTCTGGTTGGATGCGGGGCATTTCGGGGTGTCATACCCTGCTGGAAGAACGCGTAAGGAACCGGTTTTTGTTTCTTGGTTCATCCTGGGGATTCTCCACCAAATGGGGAGTTTGATGGATCTTCTTTGGCAATAGTTCATAGGTTGGTGGTTTGGAACATGTTTTATTTTTCTATATATATACATATATTGGGAATGTCATCATCCCAACTGACGAACTCACTCCATCATTTTTCAGAGGGGTAGGGCGAAAAACCACCAACCAGATATTTTTTCGCTGTTGATATCTGTGCATTGGGTAACTCCGAGTTTCACTCGGGTTCCCATATGTTCCCATGGTTCGCGCAAGGGCAACGGCCAGATGATTGCCGTTCAAGATCACTGCCATGGTAGATCCGTTTCACCTGAAAACTCGGCAACGCGGCTGCGTTGCCAGGCCAAGTTCTGCTTGATGTAAACTGGTTGCTGTGAGAGGTTTATGTTTACTGATGTTTAATGAGAAAATTCGAAAATAGAATCTTCGGTGATAGACCTTCTTGAAGTGTACCCAACGGCCCTACTTGTATTTTGGGGTCCGTGCAACTGTTAAAAGCTACTGACTGCAAGAACCAACGTCCACAGAAACACAGGCAACGCTTGCCAAAGGCTCAACGAGCCTTGTGAAAAATTAGAGTTCAAATGCTGCAGCTGGTTTACCCTCAGGCACAGAATGTTGCAACCAGTGAAGACAACCTTGCCAAAAACCTGGTGAATTTCAAAATGTAAAGAAGTCCAGTTTTGTCGGCCTCAAATGTGATACAGTTGTTATCCAAATTTGCGCCTGTCAAGCCATCACCAACTGCATGCAGTTTCCACAATTTTCTGCGCCTGGAGACACTCTGAAAGGGCTGCTCACGATAACGAGACTCGCTGGACAACCAGAAAACACGCGAGAGATCGCAAGGGTCCGCAATGCGTTAAGATGTCAGCTTCTTGCCACAGGGATTTATGACATGTTGACATGTTTTAGGTATTTTTGATGAACTGCTTTGACTTAGGTATTTTTGTTTTATATCTGTGCACTGTGCACTGGTAACACCAAAAGGATCCAAAAGGATCCAAAGGGCATGTTTCAGAGTTCGAGCAGAGCAGCTATCATGACCAGTGAATGGTGGATGTTCATTCAGAAGCAACAGAAGTGAGTTAAGAAAGACCATTCACAGAGGGAGCGGCTGGTAAACTATCACATAACTATTGAAAATCACCACTTTTAATAGGTAGATCAACTCTAACCTGGGCCATTTTCCACAGCTATGTCACAAATTTCCGGAGGCTATCTCCTAGTCGACTCCCAAGTTTCGGAACTACCACGAGCACCGACCATTTTGCATCACAGCTGGGGGATCCGGGGCCAAATCGCCGATCAAAACTCCACCAGCCCCATCATATTAGCGAAGACCATGGTGCTGGAATATAAAAACCATTAAAAACCAACAAAACTGCCCAAAAGTCCAAAAAATCACCCAGTGACTTGTAGGTTTTTTATATACCAGCACCATGGTTCGCATATAATAAATATTAAACACATCCAATCAAGTCTTCAATGCACTTTTGTCCATTGCGGGTTGATCTCCAGGTGTTGAAACAAATCTTGGATCAGTTGCAGTTGCAGAAGGTCATCATGGTAGGCGACTTTTTCCAGCGATGAAACATGGGGATTTGGGGCTACGAATCGAGTTTTCCAAGCCGAATTTGCCATGAGATCTGGAGTTGACAAGGATAATGGGAAAACGGGAAAGACTATCTACTGTCATTGCAAAATGCTATTGATTCCTGAATTTCCTGATTTATATTCCTGATTTCATCGGCCCTTTTTTTGCGAAATTTGGTTGATTTTTAAAGGCTGTCATTTGTAAGATGGGATTCCAGTTAGAATTGGCCAGTTCATGGTGCAACAATGGGGATACCCAGTCAACGTGGTGGTTCAGATACTAGCATTAACAATTTGGTTTTGATCATCCCTTATGATCCAAATTGTTGAAATAAATGGAGGTGAAAATCTAAGAGCAATACTTCTAGTAACGATTGACCATAATCAAAAAGTCCAGCCTAAGATACTATGCAGGATACCATCTGGTTATTTAACAGTTCGCCATGGAAAATCACCATTTTTAATAGGTAAACCATCCATGTCTATGGGCCATCGAAAAACCATGGCGAACTGTGAATGTCATAACCAGAGGGTAATTTTCCAATGGTGAAAGTCCGTGGATCTGACTGGGCAGTCCAAATATCTTTGGACAGATTTGGAACGAAAAAAAAAATGTCCGGAAAGTTATAGTCAATATGTAAAAAACCTATCACAATCATGCAGTAACTTTGAGACCCCGCACATATAGCCACGGAAAATGGGCTTGTTCCCGCCTGCTACGCATCGTTTGTTGGGCTCGGCCGGCCTGTTTTTTTGGTGTTTTTTTTTTCGTGTTGAACTCATCAGACTAAGTCAACGTCAGACCTGCCATAGCATGACCTCTTTAAGCCCCCCTATTTTTGGCTTGGATACCCTCTGGTAATTTGTTACATAGCTATTGAAAATGGCTACAGAAATAGTGGATTTTCCCATTAAAAATGGTGATGTTCCATAGTTATGTGAAAGTTTACCAGAGGGTATCTATACCCTCTAGTGGTTCAATGGGAAATCCATGGAAATCCCCTTGAAACGGAGGTATTTTTTCGCGGGTTTTAGTCATCTATAGATGGTGAATTTTCCAGCAAGCCATGTTTGAGAAAACCCATTATGGTTGTAAATTCCATGATCTCACCATGATATTCCCATGATATCCCATTATATCCCTATTATCCCCTATTATCCTATTATATCCTGCAGTGTCGATTTGGATGCGAGGCTACTCCTTGGGTGGACGTGTAGCGATGGGCTTTGCAGACAGGCCAGGCCAGTGGGGAACACCAACGAGGCGTTCTGGATGACAAAGAGCCTGACCGGGATATATCATATTCTCATCAATTCTCCACCAACGAGATATAGGGGTTTCATATGGGGCATCCCCAAGTCACCATGGGTTTCAATATTTTTCAATACTCGAATGGTCTAATGTAGCTTGGAACCATGGCTATATCCCCATGACTTAGGAAACCGGTTTCTTTGCTTGAGATGCACCCCCCGTAGTTCTATAATGATACAACGTTGGTTGTAAAAAAAACATCTATAGATACATCCCCCTAATCAACCCAAGAGATTTTGTAGTTCCTTGAACGGGCTCTGGTTCATTGATTATAATCTCTTGGCTATGGTTCATTGATTATAGATTATTTATAAACAAATTTAGTTATCAAAAGGCCCCACATTGTACAATAGCCATGGAAAATCCACCCCATGACGCCGTGACTCCGCGCCGCAGCTATCCGGAGCGTTGTGCGGCGTTGATGGTTTTGCCCGGGGCCAGAGTCGAATTGGCGGAGCTTGACCGAACTGAGGGGCCAACAGCCGCATCTGTTCAGGTGGACGAATGGAGTTAGTTCACTAGTTAGTAAATGAATATAAATGAACATATAATTGAATATAAATGATTATAAATGAATTGTAATTGGAATACAGTTGTTTATAACCCAGTTACTAACCAGTTTGGCTACATAATCCCATTGCCTTTTTTAAGTTCTGAATATACTGGTGGATGCGGTGGATGCTCAAGTGTCAGGCTCTCCCATGAAGGAATGTCATGGGTATCCCCAATTTACACAGGATTGTCATGTTCTTCCCCATCAAAATAACATGTGTATTTGGATATATTTGGGAGTAAAAAAAGTGCTTTTGTGCAGTTTCATCCATTTTCAGAGACAGCCATGGCCATCATCAATTTGTCAATGAACTTCCACCTTTTTTGGGGGGAAGCAGGATGATTCATAGGGATGTTTTTTTCAGCCTATATCGGATATACATCGATTTTTTTGGTCTGGTTGGATGAACATGAAATCGGACACAAATCAGCGGCAACAACACCTCCAAAAAGAGAGACTTGGTAAGTCTCAACGACTGGTTCATCCTGGTTAATGATGGTTAGTGATGGTTAATACAGTTAATGCCCTGGTTAATGGTGGATAATGGTTGTTAATGCTGGTTAATATCATCCATTTTCTGCCAACTAGCCGCCTCACTTGAAAGGTAACACGACTGATGCAGAATGGGTGCCATTTGCGAATCCGAAAAGGGATCACCGAAGTTTCGTTCTTCGAATGTTTGGTCATGGGAAGTCCCCTGAAGCTGGGCCCGGTCAATTGTCATTTAAATTTAAGACATCTTAAGACACAACCACGGAATTTGCTTGACTTTCAGCATTAACTTTTTTTGGGGCTCCAATTTTGATCCACATTTATTGGACCAAAAGAGACATGATTTATGCTAAAACACGGGTTTTAGGCAGGTTTTCCCTTAAACCAACCTAGTGAAAATATGGGATAGAAGGTGATGCCATCTAGGCAAAGTTGGTGGATATTACTTGATATTAGGTTAATGAGCAAGTCTCTAAGGTGGTTTGTGGTAGATATTACATGATTTTATGATATCAGACTATATCTTATTATCTTACCCTCTATATAGTGGTAATTTGATATAGTTCTGAAGTGTTCTGGAAGCGATGGCCGCCATGTCTCATTGAGTTTTGTGATTTACCTCTAAGACAAAGTGATTTTTCCAGTTCGCCAACTGTGACAGATTCCCCGACAAGGTGAGGCATCCAGTTATAGATTGGTTCATGATTTAAAACCCCATCGAACTAGTTAGATATCCCCCATAAACTCAACCGTTATTGTAGTATCCTGGGGGCCCCACATTGTACCTTGTTTTTTTGCTTAAACTCCCATGGATCACCATAAAATCCCATCAAATTGCATAGAAGTCCCACGAAGTCCCATAAAATTCTCATAATTTCACAATAAAATCCGACAAAATCCCATGAATTCCCATCCATTCCCATAAAATCAATCAAGTCCCATCAAATTCCCAGTCCAAATGGGGATGGGTCAAAACCCTGGTACCTAGTGAACCCCAAAATAGCTGGTAAATGGATGTTCATCCCACTAAAAATGTATCTATAGGTATTGACCCATACCCAAATGACTAGAGTTGGCTGCAGGGTAACTAATTTTTTTCCACGCAACGACCTCGCAAGGTCTGCCAATCCTGGTGTCCTGACAGAGGAAGAACGACATCAGCGATGGCTTTTGGACCAGCGACATGCCAAGCAACTGACCCAGCAAACCTTTGAGGCGCCGACCATCTGTGCCGTTGTTCAACACCATGTTGCTAGCATGTGGGGCCCCCAGTCTCCTTATGTTTGTTGTTTTTTTTGCCCATGAATACTATATTTACTATATGTAGTTATACGTATCATAAACCATAGTTATTGGAGTTATGTTCGGCAACTTAGCTATCTTAGGGACCCCACGAATCGGGGATCTCCAAAACCAGAGGTTTCACTACTGAAATATCTAAAATAGTCGAATGTTGAATGATTTGGAGTTACCCCTATTTTAGGAAACCTCCATTGCATCTCATTGCATAATAATGGGGTAATGGAGTATATCACCAGTAATATGATATATATATATATATAATTATATGAACTAAATATAACTCAGGTGTTCAGAAACAATTTTCTTAGTGGATTTTTTTTATGGGTGACTTCGTGGATTTTTCATGATGCTTTTTCAGGACATATCATGGTTTCATAATGGCATTTTTTTTGGGGATACCATTTATGTATTAACCATATACCCATAGGATCCATAGTGCTGCTATGGTAACATGGATCCCATCAATATACCCCAGTCATGTTAGCATATATACCAGCACCATGGATCCTATGGGATAGAATGTGGATTTCATTAACCATCAAACAAATGCATGCTATGGGATAATGAATGGGAAATGAATGGGATATGTAACCCACATGATCTGATCTCTACTAACCACAATGTGGGGCCTCCGTTCGATAGCCAAGTTGATTTAGTTCACTACTGGTTCTATGACTGTTGGCTTGTGGGGTATAGCGTTAATTCCGCGATTTGCGTGCTTTACCATCTGGTAAACTAACATGACTATGGAAAATCACTATTTTTCAATAGGATTCAATAATATTCAATAGGTAAATCACTTTTTCAATAGCTTTTTGTATGTTTACCAGGCCGGGTAGCATTTGGTGATTGTTCACATGGCTGTAAATCCTCCGCGTCCCAGAAAACCTCCATCGATTAGCACGCCATGGAGCTCATTTCCAGGGGCTATGAAAAACCAGGGACATAACAATACAGGATGGTGCCCCCCAGTTACCCTCTGGTTATGACATTCACAGTTTGCCATGGTTTTTCGATGGCCCATAGAAATAGAGGTTTACCGTTCTTAATAGCATGGTGATTTTCTATGGCGAACTGTTAAATAACCAGATGGTACTGTATAAGTTGGTTTATAAAGCCCATAAAGACTAGTTCGTTAGATCTACCATAAACCATAATTAAGCAACTTTTTTACGGCAACTTCGTTATCTTGGGGGGCCCATCCTGTAGAAGCTAGGAAGATTCATCAAAAGATTACCCTTCGGAGTCCTCAATCTTGGCTGGAAAGTCCTCCAGTTCGATTTAGTTCGAGCATAGGAACATATGAAAAACAAAACACTATCTGGCTGGTGGTTTGGAACATTTGTTATTTTCCATTTCATATATGGGATAATCCTTCCCATTGACGAACTCCATCAAATTTAAAGCTGGTTAATATCCCACCAACCAGCTATAAACGGAGGCTTGGGAAAACAACATCTATAATTTAATGTTGGATTATCCAGTAAGGCATTTTTGATTTGCGGAGGGTATAGAGTTCATAAGCCAAACTTTGGAATCATCAATGAACATTGGAAAGCACCAATGAACAAATATCTGAGATGAATCATATACATCCATATACTATTTTTTCTAACTATAAATTGGGAGACGATGTACCAGTCAAGGAACAAAACTGGCACTCCGACTCCCAGCACAAAATGAAAATATGCACGGACATACAGTAATACATAATATATATATACACATATGATACAGGTATTAAAAGACAATGGGCAAATAAATGCCGCACACGGACATGTACATCAAAGTTCTATTTAACATGCATATGTATATGATCATATATATTATATGTATATACATGTGTGTTTGTAAATTATATTATATATATATATTGTCAACTTCAACGGTTGATCTAGCTGTTGACAAGACATGTATAACATACATGCCCAATATCATACATGAACTGGTAAACCCAACATAAACAACGCACATTTGGCGATGGGGATGGTTGGTGAATTGCCTGTAGGTAAATGATTTTGGTGAGTAGGTAATTTTATATAAACTATTATGAAATTATTGGGTTTACCACATTACTAACAAGATATAAATGTTTGTAGTAATAGTTTATAATATATATATATATATATACATATTGACATTTGTATCCGTATATGTCCAATTTTGTATCCCATTGTATTCCCATTAAACCTCCAAGTTTTCTGTAAACAAGTCACCTTTGTTATGCAAAAAAAAACACAACTGTCAGATTTTTGATGATTTTTGTCTTCTCTGTATTGTGGTTAAACCCATTCAACCTCCATTTTTTTGGTTACACCCAAAAGGGTCACTGTACTCGAAAGGCCTTCCTGGACAGCTGGTATGCAGCACCTCTATGGGCAGGCACTTACTGGGAGTTTGCCAATAGTTCCCAGTGTGTTGCTGTTATTGGTTATTATCAGATTGATGCGGGCAAAACAATGCCATAAACCACCCATTTGGGAATGGTTTATACCTGCTTATTATTGTTATATTAAGCATATGATTGATTCTTATAATTGATAATGGATTATTATTGTCGCTATTATGATTATCCTTATAATGATTACTAGTGTCAGAACATTATTAATATTATATATGCAAGTGTATAACAGCTATAACTTATGAAGCCATCTATATATATGATATTTACATGTTCTTATGAGGTAGAACCTGAGGCGGTTGTGTTTTGTTGCCCAGATGTGGGTTTGGGTAGCCAACAGCAAGATGGTGGCTGAAACCGGCAGCAGTATCTTACATGGTGAGCTAAAAGCAACTACAACTACGCAATCATTGACCATGCTATAACCCATATGCTCCATGTATGGTATATTTACCTACAAAACTGGGCAATTTTTGGGGTAAATGTAGGTGTGCATATACCAGCACCATGGAGCATCTGGGTAATATACACATACATACCTACCCATACTGGTCCCATTACGCTTCATGTGTCACCGGTGGTTCATGTGCCACTTGCCAAGCATTGCCGTTCGCATCGCCAAGCAGGTTTGAAAGAGAGACGACCAGACGTCTATTCGCAGATGTTTGGCTGCCATGTTTTCTTTGTGCAAAGACGAGTGCAAGGGGAGCAACTTTCATGGAAAGCATAGGTTCATCCACAGCAACTGGGGCTATCCTCAACATAAGCCATTTACAACTAAGCTCAAATCAGGTGACCTATTCTTGGTTCTATGATATCCCCAGATTCGTGGCTGGCAAATACCACGGTAATACGGTAATCCTGGGATCGATTACATCGTTAGATGGGTTTCTAAAGCTACAAATTGATGGATGAGTTATCAACATTTAGCCATCAATCATAGTAGTCTATGTATATATATATTATATATTATGTATATATACATTTATCTCTTCTTATATAGACTGTATATCTACATTGATCTATATATCTATATTAATCTACATCTATCTACAGTAAACTGTTCCATAACTATATCAATTCACCAGTGTGTTTTTCTACCCCTTTCAGACAACCAAGGCTTGAGAAGAGGAGACAGACTCGTCCGTTGGCGTCTCAATGGACTAGCTGAGCCAGATTGACATGGGGAACACTCAATGAGTTTCCCCAAAGGAAATCCCAATTTGCCAAAGCTTATCCATATTTCACTGTTTGGTGGTTTCAAACATGACAACCTCTTTGTCCATTTCATATATGGGATGTCATCCCAACCCCATTGACGAACTCCATGATTTTTCAGAGGGGTAGGTCATCCACCAACCAGCCATATCATTTTGAACAATTTGGTATGCTGAATCCACGAAGATGCTACCAATTAACCAATACACCACATTGTATGAATTGATTTGGTGAAAATGACAACCACAGTCAACGATAAAACAATAGTCAACCATAAACCATAGCACTGTTTCCTTTTCAGAAAAAAGAACTGTGAAACCACATAGGTTGTGATTGTAAACCTATTGTAAACCTTAGTCAACCATAGAATTGTCATAAGCCTTAACAAAAACATGGGTTGACACCTCGCTCTGCCGCAGTTCAAAGACGAATTTCATGGGGGTTCCACAGCAGCAATTCACCAGCTCAATCACTTGGTGACACCTCGTACCAGCAGAAAAAGTTGACCCATGAATCCATTGTGAAAGAATCTACAACGACCTCAAGTCCTACCTGAAAATGGTTGTAGTGTAGGACTATTTACCTAGATTTGAAAGGAATCTCTATATATATATATATACACATATATGTATTTGTTACCATGTTCATTCTATGGAAGGATTCATTCTGAATAGTAGTTTGATGAACAATTACATCATACTGGGGAAACCATCAACACTGGCCCAACAAATAGGGTATGACGACTCGACTGCGCAAAGTTCTGAGGCACTTAGCAGCACATTCACTGCTGGGGTTGGAGCCTTGAGCGTTGTGTTGATGGGCTAATTGCCCCCTATTCATGGCAATTTTTAATAGGGAAAGTCGATGAACCGTCATCAACCATCATTAAACCATATATAACAATATTAAACATCTACCATCTGGTTATGACTAACATAGCCATGGAAAATCCCGAACATAAATGGAGGTTTTAAGAACGGTAAACCATCTATAAATGGGCCATTTTCCATGGCGAAACGTTAAATAACCAGAGGGTAACTGGATTTTTGGATGTTCTCCAAAAAAATGAGACACACCCAGATGCGACGGGAATTCGTTCGCAAAAAAAAGTGGTCTTTGACCCATTGAAAACGGAGATGGCACCCCAATGGCACCCCAAAAACGTCAAGGCCATGGGCTGTTTGGCTCAGTCTATTATCATATTATTACTATTATTATTATTACTATTATTACTATTATTATATATATAGCATATATATATAGCATATAGTATAATAATAATATGTCATATAATAATAATAATCTTCACCAAGGCTCAGCCTCGCCTCCCAGCCGAACTTCCGGCCTCACTTGGGGCAACGCGTTCCCTTCTGGTGCCCCGGCAGATGGCTGTTGAGATTTCTGCCGGGCTGACCCCATGGCTGTTCTTAGGTGGTTAAACCATGAACATCTAGGGAAAATGGTGATTGAACCAGCAGTTGAATGGAATCTAAGTGGATTTTGTGGGAAACTTATGAGGATGAAATGGTGAAATTGTGATTTAACCCATGAAAATATGGGGAAAATTGAGGTAGAAGAATATGGATATTGTTCGCTGATATATGATAGCTGTGTGTTGGTCTAGTTCACTGCAATAACTAGTTCTGTTGGGTTGATAAGGGGGATATATACTTTTATAAATGGGCTTATAAAACCAACAAACATAGCGTTTTGGGGCCCCACTATGTGGGCACTTGGGAGTGCAGTTCCAGTGAACTATGTGGATAGATTTTACCATATTCCATACCATATGAATTACCCCTTTTATATATATATACATACACATGGTATATCCCCAGTATGAGTATAAACCATGGATCCTAACGATGTACATCGTACGACTCGGGGAATCCTCCAACAGATTCTTTGTCCAGATGGCTGTGTTGCTACTGTAGCTACTCTCTAGTGATTTCAGAATGGCACTTGGAAATGCCGATCTTGACTCTGACAAAATGAACTGGAAGTGGAAAATATAGAAAGATATAGACATTTCTAATATTTCTATATAATGTGAATCTGACTTTTCCAATTTTTTCCATCCTTTTCCATAGAAAGATATAGACTAAGAGATGGTGGGTTTCCCATGTGTAAATGGGGCATTTTCCAGTGCCAGGTTTGTTCACGGACCGGGACAGTCCGTAAGATTTTGGCAGCACAAATCCAGGTAAATGAGAACCTGACACCACCAGCAAAATTCATGATTGCTACGGTCAAGCAACCCGAAATTACTTTTGACTATTTTATATTTTGCGGTGGTATTTTTAAGCTGCTAGTTGATGATGGTATCTTTAGCTATAGTATTTTTCCGGGACATGTTGGCAGCCCTTTGTTTGGCCAGTCAGGATGAGGAACCCCACTGGCTGCCCCCCATTCACAGGTAATCTGGCTGGGTCAATCTTTAGCTATATAAGAGTATAATATGATGATACAGCTATATTATTATAAGAGTATTAATAATACTATGATTAATACATATATAGACATCATATATGTCTAGATATGTTAAATTATGTTAATGCAGGCATATTACATATACATATATTCACATGCACATCTATACTTGTCTGAACTTGGTTTTCCGGCAGAATGCGACACGAATCAGGTATGTTTTTGGTGAGCTGGACAGCAAGTTTGCTGAGATCGGGAAAGACTTGGCAGCATGTTCGTCTAAGGTGCGACTGGTACGCTGCCACTGTGCCACTGGTTCATTTGTAGTTATCAGCTGATGACTAAGCTGAACCAACAGAAACTTCGGATTCTGATTTTTTAAACTACAAGAGTTGCCACATCCTCACCAGAGTTTTATTGGTTTGTATCAGATTTCCACTCCTCCATCATCTATGTTCCATTAAATCAGTGGCTTTGGATGATTGGTTGTTCTAATTTTTGGGGTTGATGGAGCCATTTGATCCCAATGAACTACCGATTTTTGGAATGATAAAATCAGTTAGACTCACATGAACTGATTTTTTCTTTGGAATGATCAAATGACTCAATCTTTTTTCAGCATACATCATTGGTGAAGACTGGTGAAGATCGGTGATGTTCCCTCAAGAGGCCAGAACATCTCCCGGTGATTCCCAAATGGATTGCATGTGTCGACAGTTCAAAATGCGACGGGAACAGAACATCCTCGAATTGGCCGGCAAACGGCCGTGGTTTAACCGTGAAGATGGGGATACTTCAGCTATTCAATACATAACTTGCACATGTTTGGTCAGTGGTTACACAATGTCCATGGCTATTTTGATGGATTTTACCAGCTAGACACCTCCATCTTTTTGGGGAGTTTCCAATTCCCATGTTTGATTTTTAATGGTTACAATCGATTTTACAGTCGTGTTTTTCCACGTCCCTGGAATGATTTTTCTGCCAGGTCCATTCCCTTCCATGTGGTCATGCTGTGGTAGAAGAATGCCCCAGAGAGGCTCTCCGAAGCGACGCTGCGGGGATTTGATTTCACCAAACCCCGGTGACCTGAAAAATCAGCCATTCGAACGGTGGTTGATATCAAGCCTATTCATGAAGCCTCATTAGGATATTTAGGATGGTGGGGAACGCTTTCAGGCACTGAATTTGCTAGCGAAGGCAATCTGAAGTTGGACTGGACCTTGAAATCGAGGACTTTGACGACTTTTGCATCATGCAATGTTCAAAGGCCTGCAATAAATTGGTTTGTCTCAAAATAGGATACCTCTAAATCCGTTAGACATCATTTTCCCTGTTAAAGTGTAGCATTTGTTCGGAAAAAAAACACCATTTTCAGGTCCTTATCCCCAACTTATCCCCAAGTTTTTCCCTGAAATGTGTGGTTTTTCACCAGAACCACAACTGGAGGTTTATGGTTGGGTCCAGCTCCGATGAAGGTGGCCGATTTGCTGTTAAGCCTGGTGAAGCAATTGCCTTCTCCATCTGCTCCAAAGGCCGGCACGTCTGACATGTGGGAGAATTTCACATCTTTTTTAAGGTACAGTAGAAAGTAAAACATCACTAAGTTGGATGTTTTTTATGTTTCATTTTTTTTGGAGGTTGCGTTATGATGCTATATGTGTAGTATAACCTTTTTTTACCCGGTGCAAACACGGCGATTCTCCCGCCATTACGAGATGGCGTGGGTACCGGGTTCAACTGGTGGTTTCATCTTGTAATGTTGGTTAGCTTTCACATCTTTGGGAGGGTTGAAACTAACAATTCAATAATTTGTCCAAAGCCAATCAAGAAATCATTTATCCTCCGGCAAAGGAACGTTCATACGAAGGAACACATCTTTTGTCATTGATATCTACATGGGGTTTTGGCCAACATGGGAATCTGTAGCAGCAAGAAACGCAACGCATATATCAATCAAGAGATTCATAGGAACCTGGTTGGTGGTTTGGAACATGAATTTATTTTTATTTTGCCATATATTGGGACTAATAATCCCAACTGACGAACTCCATGATTTTTCAGAGGGGTAGGGCTCAACCACCAACCAGGATAGGAACCACTAGGTAACAAAAAATAGTGATGGACAATGTGCATCAATTTACCATCTGGTTATGACTAACAGTTCGCCATGGAAAGATCCACCCATTTTATTTATAGGTAAACCATCTATTTCTATGGTCCATCTATACCATGGCGAACTGTTAAATAACCAGAGGGTATATCACATTAAATCCCATTAAACCACCATAAAATCCCATTAAATCACATTAAATCCCATTACCATTTTTTAAAAGGTAAATCATCAAACGAAATGGGCCATGGCTTCGATGGCATCACTGGAGGCACCGAATTTGGCCTTTGATGATTTTGGATGGTCACAAGCGATGAAACTCCCAATTTTTTCCCGCTGGGAAAAAGGGGTAGTGAAAACAACGTCATCTTTCACATCTCAAAAAGTTTATGTCACATTTTTTGGTGGGTGAAGTTATCATTCTTTTGAACTGATCATATTTTCTTTTGGCACTAAGTCCCTTATTGTTTGGCTTTTTTTTTGGCAAATTGATAGCTAAAAAATGGTGAAATCTCCCTTCAGCCAGGTGAGTCACCATTATGGGATAAGTTATTGGGATAGGAATGGAATATAGTAGTATATTATATATTGAATAATGAGATTATATAATGGGATAAAATATAAAATAGAATATATAATATGGGATAATGATGGGATCATACATCTATATATGTAGATGTATATATATATACACATAATAGTATGAGCCATGGAATATTAGTTTTTTACATTCTGGTAAGCAAACATGGGGCGCTGAAAAATCTCACATTTACTTCGGTTATGTTACAGCGGCCATGCTTAACGGATGGTACAAGCCCATCATATCTCACCAATTCACCATTGGTTTGCGAAATACCACCATTCCCGCCCCCCGATTATATTATCATAGGTCTGAAAAATGACGTATTATTCCAGAATATGTTTTTTTCTGTTATGAACTCGCACAATTATTGATCCACAATACCAGTATTACCATTGTTGTTATCCTTGTCTATCCAGCCGCAGCTTCGATATAATTTTTGGGCTAAGTCCCTTTTCAAGTAGAAATTGGATCCATAGTATATTATTATTGTAATAGTAAGACTTATATGCTATTATTCCGTAAATCATATGTCTATAATCCTTATCTTATTATTGTTGTCCACTGGATTATTCTTATATTATTGTTACTATTGTATTATCATTATTGTTACTATTATCATGATTATGATGGCATTATTACATGTTTTATCCTTTTTTTTTAAATCTATATATCTTTATTCATATGGTTACTAATAACTAAGAAGATCCAAATTTATTTATATCATTATTAACTATTGTTACTAAATATTACTAATATAGAATGAGTGTTCCATCTTCAAATCCTTCCAGCCCGAGGCCAAAGTTCTCCAACTCACGGCTGCCTGGACTGAGCCCATTCAACTCTTGCTGAAGGCCGTGGCCAATTCCCAGAGTTGGAAAATTCACGGGAAACCCATAGGAAACCCATAGGAAAGCCATAGGAAACCCATAGGAAAGCCATAGGAAAGCCATAGGAAACCCATAGGAAACCCATAGGAAACCCATAGGAAAGCCCTAGAATTCATGGTAAAAACCATGGTGTTTCCGGTGATTCGATTGTCACGTCGGAAAACAGTTTTTTCTCATCCCAGCCATCGTTTGTTTCCATGGAATCATCCCGATGAGGGGCCGAAGTGTGAAATTACCAAATACCCTCTGGCCCTCTGGTTATTTAAGAGTTCGCCATGGAAAATGGCCCATTTATAGATGATTTTCCCAGCTACAAACCTCTATTTCCATGGCTATGTTAAATAACCAGAGGGTATCTAACATCTCTAATTCAGAAAGTTGGGAAATACCCATGAAATATCTCCAGTTATATCTAGTTATACTGTTCAGTTTGGGGAATCATCAATGGCCAAAGTCTTATGAACTCCTCAACCCAAAAAAAATCTGAACACCGAACCATCCTTGAAACACATTTCTATTTACAGGTGTGCTCCAGATGGATGATAGATGTCCGTTTTCCACACGCTTTGTTTATAAAAATAAAGGGCTTAAAGTTATGAGATCTTCTGGGGGCCAAGGACGAAATTAGCAAATAGCATAGTTGTCAATATTTTGTCAATATGTTGTCAATTCTTCACCAGTTTAGGAAAAAAATCTAGGGAATTGGCAAAACAATGACAATTTTCAAGGGAATTAACCATGAGTTACAGTAGTAGGGGATTTACAGATTCTTGGGACCATAATGCGGGGGGTGTTCAATGTTGGGATGGGATACACATCTTGCTGGTGTTCTTGCTGGGAGCCCAAGAGCTGCAATCAGACCCCATATGATACCGTAGTTATTTTCATCCATTGGACTTTGCAATGTTAACTTTGGGGAGTCTCCAATTATTACTAGAAAACCAAGGACAAAAATACTTTTTGACCGACTATGATCTTACCCGTCGCCAAACGGCAGGCACCGCTGCTGCTGTCCAGAGGCGATTTGATGCCGCAACGCTCCGGGGTGCTGCTGGTCTTGCAGGTGCCGTGGAAAATTCATGGTGAGTCTTCCGGGAGCTGAGTCATGAAAGAAATGGGGAAAATGGCTGAAAATGGAAGTTTTAACATGTTTTAACATGTTTTAACATGTTTTAACATGTTTTAACATGTTTTAACTGTTTAACCTCAGAAAATGGTGATTTAGAGCTAAATTTGTTGAGTTCACTACATTGAGTAGGGGTTGTTGGAGATATATCATGATATGTCACCGGAAAACCAGGTCTTGCATAATCCCAGATCAACATCAATCAACAATAATATGTCCAATGGTTAGTAGTGGGGCCCCATCTATAGACTGATTGGTGGTTTGGAACATGAATTTTATTTTTCCATATATTGGGGATAATAAACCCAGCTGGCTAATATTTTTCAAGATGGTTAAAACCACCAACCAGTTTAGATATATCCACCAGAAATCCTAGTTATTGCAATGGGGGCACACGATGTAAGTTAGTTTAGTCGTTTAGTTCACTACAACAACTGTTGGCCTGATTGGGGAGGATGTTGAACTAGTTAGATGGGGCTATAAACCAACTTATAACATCTTGTAAGTAGGCGGCTCCGTTATGTACAAATTCAGTTATGTATCTTCAAGGAAGAAGTTTGATATAGTTTGATCATGTTTGATTCTGTTTGATCTATATAAAGAAAAAACAATCTGGGTGCGGATGGGTTGAGCATAGTTCGATGATCGCTTTCTGAAAGAAAACATGTTCTTGGATGAAAAAAACAGATGTGACATGTGATACGCTTTTTTCACTGTTGGGTGGTCACTTGAACATATGACTTGTTAGTGACAAAACATGGTCACAAATTCTCATAGCCGAAGGTATCCCCGCTTCCCCAGTTAATGTTGTTTGTTTATTCTTGGTTAAGTTACGCTTTGGTAAACTAACAGTTTGCGAACTGGACAAATCACAACTTAATAGGTAAATCAACGAACTCAATGGGCCATGTCCAATAGCTTTGTTAGTTTACCGGAGGGGAGTGGTTTTATTGCCATCACGGTTCAACATTTCCTGATTGGTGGTTTGGAACATTTTTTATTTTTCCATATTTTGGGAATAATCATCCCAACTGACTTTCATATTTTTCAGAGGGATAGGTATACCACCAACCAGTTTCCATTGACGTGAATGACTTCCCCTCCGCTGGAAAAGTCAGGCGCAGGTTGATGGTGCGAAGATGGCTGGTTTGGGTGAGGCGAGATGAGATTTGTGTCTTGATGGATGCAATGGGATACACACAATATTATAATATATTGTATAATTATGTGTATATATACGTATATATATATATATATGTATATATTTATATATATATATACATAATTATGTTATGTATATATGATGTTATATCTGTCTATATATATATATTATACACAGTAGCCAACTTGATATGATACTTGGGTGTGTTTGAAATTTTGCTATAACCCATTTCGTTTCATTAAAAATAATAGGGACATGATGAGAAACCATTGGATTCGGTGACCCTAAATTGACGGTTTACTGTAATATCACAACAAGTGGTTGGTGGTTTGGAACATTTTTTTTATTTGTCCATATAATTATCATCCCAACTGACGAACTCATATTTTTCAGAGGGGTTGAAACCACCAGCCGGAACAACTTTTGTGGGTAGCCTTGTATTTGGGCAAATTATGAAGAAATGATTGGCCAGCTGCACTAGAAACGCTCGTTCACACATTGTAAGGGGACCTACTTGTACACCATAATTGGACAAACATGATGTATTTCAATGTGATTACTACTACAGTATCATTTGTACGCGTACCATGTGTTTTTTCCTTCCGCGCAGGTGAAATTTGGTACTGGGTAAAATTGTGAATGATTAGACCCTAATCTGGAAAGGTTTCACAATTGGAATTGGATTTCTGGGAAGGGCATGGAAGAACCCTTCCCTTTGTCGTTGTTCGTCTTTCAGCACATGTTTTTTTTAAATCAACACAAAGATACACTGGTTGGTGGCTTGGAACATTTTTTATTTTTCCATATATTGGGAATTTCATCATCCCAACTGACTTTCACTCCATCATTTTTCAGAGGGGGTAGGGCTCAACCACCACCAGACCATTATTAAACCACATTAAACCACATTAAACCACATTAAACCACATTAAACTTAACCATTCTATATTTGTTTAATCACTGCTAGTTGAACATGACAAGACTTTTTCACAATCCAGTTCCAGCGTGGCCACGGAGACTCCGCACCAGGTGACACCTCTTCCATTGTTTCACAAGGAGACTTTAGATGAGGCGAGACTGCTGGGTGGTGATTGAACACCATTGATTTTGTTTCCCCAAAAATGTTGGGGTGCCCTAAAGCCATGGCTTAAATATGGTTTGACATTGAACACCTCGAAAAACAATTGGATGATTTAGGGCCCAAATACTTTTTTTTGAAAAAAAACTGAATGAGTTGGTTTCTCTAACCAACAAGACTTTGGTTTTAAGATCCAGTTGTAAACTCAACTGATTTCAGTTCCCAGTTCCCATTTGTTTCCAGGCTTGTGGGACCTTTCAAAGATGATCATTTCTGATGTGAGTCATAATTAGTTGGACACCCAACTTGGATGATTTGATACTTAGAACATCTTATAGATCTTGGTTACCTGGTGATTTCATGATATCTCATGGGGGTAAACCATGAACAATTGTGATCGAACTATATATATATACTATAAAATGGGATATTTGATGGGATTTTATGGAAGAACTGGAAGAATGTACCCTCTGGTAAACTAACTAACATAACTATGGAAAGATCCACCATTTTCTATCTAGCTGGGTAAATCCACTATTTCGACTGGGCCATTTTCAATAGCTATGTAACAGTCATTACCAGGCCGGGTACTGTACATCTGGATTTCCCGAGTCGATTTCTGCGAAGCACGGTGCTGGTATATAAAAACCTACACAACTTGGTGATTTTGGACAAGGGCAGTTCTGTTGGTTTTTATATACCAGCACCATGGTGAGCTAATATGGGAGATCATATCCATCCCAATCTGAACAAATCCATGGCCGTTCTACCATGGGGCACCCAAATTCGAAGAATTTTTAACCCACCTGGGGAGGGTTGGTTTAGTTCACTACAAGAGCTATAGTTTCGGTTGGGATACAAGCCAACAAACATAAAATGGCAGTGTGTCAAAACCTTGTACCCCTGGTGAACATCAAAATAGCTGGTAAATGGATGTTCATCCCACTAAAAATGGTATGTATAGGTATTGACCCATAGCCAAATGTTGGGTGCCCCACTATGTAAAGACTGAAATCGAAGCCTGAAATCTCTGGACACTGTTGCCAAGTGATTTTTCTTTGCTTTGTGGACACTTCTCGGTACGGCATCCCTTTTTGTTTTTAGGGTGGTGAACGGAAGACTTTGGCACTGACACCCTGATGTGAAACACCCAGCCACTGGTTGATCTGCATGAGTGTAATCAAACCACGTTTGAAATTGACTACAATGTGAGGCCCCCCAGTGATGTTTGTTGGTTTATAAGCCCCAGTAACTATAGTTATTTGCGTACCATAAACCATAGTTATTGGAGTTATAAACCAACTTAGCTATCTTGGAGGCCTCACATTGTACCACAAGCAAGGGATGATGATCTTTGAAGATAGTCAAGGTACGAGTTGACAAAGCATTACCCGCTGGTGTCATCAAACCTGGCAATGGAAATCCATCATTCATAGATGATTTTCCCAGCTGGAAACCTCCATTTCGTTCGGGAATTCCCAGGCTTCAACAAATCCAACATGTCCCTGAACAGTTTTAGCCATGGGATGAAATTACTCCTGCAACTGGTTGGATATATACCACTTCAATGGGCTTTTAAGCCAATTTGTAACCGGTTTTTTGGGCTAAAGGCTATAACTGAAGAAGTCCAAGGGGAAGCTCAGGCAGAAAGCCAGTTGAACTACATCTTGGCACAGTGGAATAGCCGACCTCCAAAGGTGTGGCTGCGGTCAGCTGGGGAAGTTTTTGATCGATACGTAGGCATGTCTAGTTGTGTATCATGTATGATTGCTAATTGAATCTAATAGCATGTAACAATGTCATTAGAATAATCACACTAAAACTATATATGACAACATGTAAGAATGTAATTAGTAATCATGTGAATTCATGTAATCAGTATAAAGCACAACAGAACTATTAGTTGTAATTTAGATATCCTCTTGACACGTTACACATACTACAAAGTCAGTGGAGCCCCCCACAGTCCATCCAACTAGTTCGATGATTTTCCTAGAGAAACCATGGTGGTTTCCCCATATCTATTTGACTTTACCTTAGGCTATTATGAATTACTGATGTTCACGAATCAACCGGTATATGATGTATATGGATTTGTATGACAAATTAGGGGAAAAGCATGGACAAGCCCCAATTTTTGAAGTTTATCATGAGTTTCATTGATTTCGCCTATAGTAATCTAATCGCAATATTTATGGGTGTAGGCACATGTTCAGGTCCACATTCCCGGTGAGATAGTCCATTTTATCCATCATGATACATTACTGGTATACCCGTATCTAGATGGGCCACGGGGAAAAGTGAGCGATTCCTGGTTCGGAACTGGGTCTCACAAACCACCATATCCCAGATGCTCCATGTATGGAATATTTACCTACATTTCGGCAATTTTTGGGGTAAATGTAGGTAAATATTCCATACATGGAGCATAAGGGTATGATATCCCAATCTTATAATCCATTTACGAAGTAGTGAAACTAACTAACCATGGCCATCCATGGCCGATCTAAGTACTTCAATCAAACTTTTCAACCAGGATTTATACTTTATACAGTGACGTTGAAGTGGTGAAGTGCTTATTTCATGGTTTAGACCCAGTAAAATGGTCTAGATGGGCCATGGAGTTTTTGTTAACTGGTTAGTAAATGGATTCACTAATTGGGATATAGGGGTAACAAATCCCCAGTTACTAACCAGGAATCGCGTTTTTCCCATGGCCCATCTAAGTAAGATCCCCATGGAAATGCCTTCAGGTGCCATTCGACCTTGGTCGATTGGATGGTACTTTGACCAAGTGGTTGGACCAGCAGTGTACAGGCGTTCCGAGCGGGGCGCTGCGTAGATGATTTTCCTAGGGAAGCCATGGCTACTCAACATCTAAACGTTTAGCCCCAGGGTAAATCGCTGGTTTATAACTCCAAGAACTAGGGTTGATTAGGGGGTTATAGTTATATATTGAACTAGTTAATGTGGGTTCGAACACGATTTTTATCTGGGACTAGGCAGTTATTTTACCCTGTAACATGGAAAATCTACTGCCAATTCTGCTGAGCAGTGCCATTGTACGACAAAAGTTGTGACAGAACCATCAAGCTGGTGTCTTTCAGTATGCTTTTCCCTTTTTTCCATCTTTTCTGGATGGTTTCAGATAAGCAGACATGGTGATACAAAACCACGAACAAATGGAGGTTTCCTAAGTCATGGGGCTACCCCCAGTCATCATCCAGTCGTCACTGATGACCAAACTATAGTCTTTTTCAACAAGAAAATGGTGACTTTGGAACCCCGCTGAAGCGAAACCACCATAAAATATGGAGGTTTTGCGAAATGAGGCTACCCCTATATAAACCTAATATAAACCATAAAATATGAAAGTTTCCTTCAGAAACCACCATAAAATATGGAGGTTTTCCTTTCACAGTATAAACCAACCTAAAGCAACCAGCGAGCTAAAGGGGTACCAGCATGACTTAGGAAAGCTCCATTGAATGGCTCATAAATGTTGGGTTCCTGGTGATTTAAATCACCTTTCTTTTTTTGTCTCTAGGGCACTGCATGGGATGATCTATGATCCCCACATCCAGGGGTTGACCATTCTGGATTACATAGTGGGCTTCCCTAGCTATGGGTGAGTGTATCCCCCCATCAGAGTAGTTTGATATATCCTCCATAAACCCTATATATTTGTTTTATTTCTAGTGAACTAAACAAACTTAGCTATCCAAAAGGGGGGCTCACATTGTAAGATTGTTCCATTTCGTGACTGAGTTCGACAGGCAACCTCTTACCATCGGTGAGAGCAGGACTTGAAATGGCCACGGACTCCCAAGGGGATGGAGGAATTTGGCCGGTCCAAATGTGTCAGGGTCCAAATATGGCTTACTTTCCCATGCATATTGGGGGATGGGAATGCTCAATCGATTTTGATAAGGAGTTAACTTAGTTAGCCCATGAATACACTTTACTTTAAACTTTTGTTCTTTTTATTCATTGGGTCCGCGCCCGCACGCCCCTAAGTGCCCCAAAATAAGCTTCTTTTTATGCGCGCGTGCGGGCGCGGACCCAATGAATTTACTGCCATTAATGGGGATGGACTCATCATAAGGATTCCCATAGCATATCCCCAATCGCCTTTATTTTTTTGGTTAAGCCCCCATTAATCCCCATTAATTCCAATGTCTATGTTGGTTTTATCAACATTAATATTCAGACACATTGCTGGGGGAAAACAGTTTCCTGTCAATGTGTAGCCAAACTATAATATCAATTATATCCTATATATACAATGTGAACATGTTTTGGAAAACTGTTCAATTGAAATTATGTGACTTTTCATTTATAACAGATCCACTATTAAAATGGCTATTAAGGCCGGGCCATTCTATAATATTGTATCATTAATGTACAGTCATTGAAATAGCCGTTGAAATTGAAAGCCATTTTGAATATCCTTTGAAATATCAGTTATACTAGTGAATATTGATTTACACCTTTTAATCATTTATATAAGTATTCACTATCAAAATGGCTGTTTAATATCCATACATATCAATATCAACTGTCAAAATTGCTTTTGACTATCCATATCATTGGTGATGCATTGTATCATAACATTGTCAGCATTGTCACATATCATAGACATTTTCAACATATAATCATCACATTAAATAAAAATTGGTGAGGTAATATCACACTATAATTAACATGATCTAATACCTTAGTTTACTACAACATTACCAATCTACTATATTCATGGCCATATCAATGTTATCATGTTACTTATCATCGATTATTAACTTAATGATATCAATTATATATATATAGATAGATAAATCATCAACATTGATATATATATATATATTGTGTATCAACATTATTCAACATTAGTATTATCAATTATATCTATTAGTATATGTATGTAACATTATTTTCACATTATCATATTCCGGGCCACCATTTTTAACTCCTGGCCAGCAAGAACGCTGAGGCCTTGCTCCACCTCTTACGGCGAGCACCCGAAGGTTGGCGGAGGTTGGCGGGGAAACAAACTGGGGGATGATGGTGATTGATATAGGCTTTACCCTCTGGTCATTTAACATAGCTATGGAAAATGGCTCATTTGTAGTTGATTTACCTATTAAACATGGTGATTTTCCATAGTTATGTTAGTTTACCAGAGGTTAATATTCAGCATCATGGTGATTTAATGGGATATAAGTCATGGAACAAAAATATATATTTGCATTGGCGATGGTGATTGTTTTGTTTTCTATCCCTCAAGCCAATCCAGCACATTCATATAGGGGTTTTAACATTTTTTTAACCATCAACAAATGGTGATTGAATGGGATAATCATTGTTTTCATGGATGTTTTTTTTGGACAATCATGCTTAAGGATGGTGAATTCGATGCTGATACCCTCTGGTTATTCAACAAATAGCTATTGAACATGGCCATAGAAATAGTTGATTTTCCCATGAAAAATGGTGGATCTTTCCATCGTGTTTTGTATGTTTACCAGGCCGGGTAATATGGTGATCATGAACATTTATCCAATAAAAATAGCATGCCACCATGGTTTCGGATGAAATGGGAGCTCTTGGGGGCGGTTTCTGGGCCCTGGTGAAGGGGGGAACATGATATCTGCATTATCTTTATTGAAATGCACATGGGCATCTAAGATGAAACATGCTACCATGGGCATCAAATCCGATTTATTTCCATCAATCTCCAAGTGGGATGTATTGGGACTGAAGTATTGGGATGTATTGGGATACATTGAGATATATTGGGATATATTGGGATATATTGGGATATATTGGGATATATTGGGATATATGCAGACAATACCCTCTGGTAAACTAACAGTTTGCTATTGAAAATGGCCATAGAAATAGTTGATTTTCCCATTAAACATGGTGATTTTCCATCGTTTATTGTATGTTTACCAGACAATACCCCATGTTGAGATTTAGGGGATACCATCCCTTCCCCCTAGAAGAAAGCGGCCATGAACAAACCGCTGGTGGGGTGTGGACTTGTTCATGTACCGAACTCCCATCCTTTGGGGTGCTTTATGAAGTTATGAAGAGCCATGAGATTAATAGGAATGAACTAGAAAATAGACCTGCTTGATTTTTTAGATGAAGTAAGCACAAGTAAGCCCAATAAGACTGGCTTCAGATTGGGGCTGTGGTACTAGTTGCAGTTGGCTCATCATTGTTTGACAATTTGATCCTTCGATCCACCGGCCATGTTTAACAAAATTGGAAATTTCCATGTCCGCCCGAAATCTATGGGTTTTCAAAAAGGATACCCTCTGGTAATTTAAGCTATGGAAAAGCATCATTGTTAATTAATAGGTATATATGATGATATAATTCGTCTATAAATAAACATTTTTTCATAGGTATGTGAAAGAATTAGAGTGTATCTGAGGTGGGTGGTGTTAAGTTTTATGTTTGAGCACAGATCCTCCCTCGGGACTCGCTCAGAATCCCTATTCCCATTGGACATCGTGGGTTTTCATGTCCTCCATGAACATGTGTAGCAAAGGGGACCGCTGCAAAGGGGTGACGCTGGCATTGTTATACTATAGGACATTCACGCTTGATTTCATTGGGATTGCGATATACTAAACACATTCCAAGGGAAATGTTCATACCAACCAAGCAGTATGGACAATGGAGGGATACATCTGCATTTGGCTGGTTGGTGGTTTCAAACATGACTTTTATTTTCCATAATATATGGGATAATCCTTCACATTGACGAACTCATATTTTTCAAGATGGTTAAAACCACCAACCAGTTGGGTTTGGGGGGTGCGATATGATGCAATGGTGTTTGCTCGTTGGCCCTGATAGGCCGCAGCGTTCAGATGTGAGTTCTGAAGCCCAGAGTTCGCGAGTTCGGATGCTGCGATGATTTTCATGGTGGCTGAGAACATAGGTTTGGTTTGTGTTTTCATGTTTTTTTCAAATAGCTTTGATGTTTCATTGGAAAAACGCTCCAACTGTCATTGTCATCCTCTAAAAATTGGATATGGGCTGGTTGTCTCCACTGTCCTACTTACCATCTACTACCACATGTTCATCCCATATCGTCCCATGTTTCCAGCTGCTAAAATGTGGCCTCCAAGATCCCCCAAGATGGCAAAGTTGGTGAACATAACTCCAACAAAGATGGTTTTTTCTTGGTTTATGATACATATTACGAACTAGTATTCAGCTTTACAAAGCAACAAACATAACTGGTTTTCCCCTTGGTTTGTCACTAAATCCTTGGTTTTTCATCGTGTGACATCCTTTCCATGTTGAAATTCCGAGGTATCAACAGCCTGCTGGCGCGGGATGAAGATCTGGCCGCGGATACCGCGCTGGTGGCCAAGTTCAAAGTGGGCAAAGAGCCATTGGAGGCCAGGCGCTGGGACTTCGAAGATCTGCGACGGAAATTCGAAGGAATTTCGCGTGGCTGATTCCCAACGAGAGTGGGAAGTTGACAAGCCCAGGAAGGTCTGATAAAAAAAAGCCCGTTGACTGGTTGGTGGTGACTGGAACCATGGAATTTTATGACTTTCCATATATTGGGAAGTTCGTCATCCCAACTGACGAACTCATATTTTGCAGAGGGGTAGGTATACCACCAACCAGATAGCATATTGATGATGAATTCCATGGTTTCGTGAACAAGAGTTTCCCTGAAAAAAACCATTGAGACGTAAGCCTTGAAAAGGTCAACTTTCTGACTCCAGGGTCAGGGACCAAGAAGGGGCTGGGTTTGCATGAAGTATCATGCCTTAGCAACGGTAAATCGCAAGTATCATGCCTTAGCAACGTTAAATCGCGATATGCCTAACATTACCTAACCAAAATTACAATATTATTTCACAATTATAATAGGGATATTGATGATAGACCATCAACAAAATGGGAAAAATCAAACGTCTTTGTTCACCTAATTAATTTTCAGATACCAAACATAGCTTGAGCTGGAGATATTTGAGCCGCTTTTGGATGATTGGATACTGAGAAAGTGAGCACTGGTTGATGGTAGTATCCCTGTTTCAGGTCTCCATAGCATCAGAGTTTCTGCTCCAGGATCACACTTTGTTGTTTTACGGGAAATGGATGGACATGGAATAATGAACTATTGTTTTTCCACGTTTTTCCTATCAAAATAGCAATTGTTCGCGTATCTCTCATTGTGAGACGCATTCAAATATCATCTAATTTGTTGCTTAGTATTATATATCCCAGTAAATATCTCCATAAAACATTCCAAGTTATGGATGATTTTCCCGTCAAATATCGCAGAAAATTAACGTGTATCAAATTCACCAAGATAGAAAAAGGGGATTTCGTTCAATAGATCGGGATTCCACATGTCATCGTTATAATATATACCCTCTGGTAAACGTTTACATAACTATGGAAAATCACCATGTTTAATGGGAAAACTCACTATTTCTATGGCCATTTTCAATAGCTCTTTGTATGTTTACCAGAGGGTATATATTTTTCTTCACCCATTTTCTATCCCACCAAGTTGGTGGCTCCATCCCACGGCTGAACCGCTGTGGGATGAGCCATTTAGGGAGCCCATGAATTTTTGCGAAGACCATGGTGCTGGAATTTCTCAAAACCAACAAAACTGGCCCTCAAAAATCACCCAGTTTTATAGGATTTGAAAAAGGTACCATCTGGTTATTTGTTTGTTACATAGCCATGGAAAAAGATCCACCATTTTTAAGTTCGTTAAACCATCTGTTTCGATTAGGGCCATCTATACCATGGCGAACTGTTAGTCATAACCAGATGGTAAATATACCAGCACCATGGTTTGCTACTATGGGTCTACCATAAACCATCATATATCATATACCAAAAGTATTATATATATATGATCCATGAAAGCTATAGATACATCTATACCATAAACCATAGTTCATAAACCCCATATGGGGAGGATCCCGCCAGGATGCCGAGCGAACCAACCAGCTGGCGAAGCTGCTGCTGGAGAAACGACCGCAGGCGTCGGCCTTGGACAGTGACGGCGATGACTCGACGGGGGTACCCCCGCTGAGTCGGATAGCTGGCCAGGTGTATTTCCATGGGAAAATCATGGATCCGGGAACAAATACCCTCTGGATCCATCTGGTAATTTGTTACATAGCTATTGAAAATCACCATTTTTAATGGGGAAATCAATGATTTCTATATGGGGTATTTTCAATAGCTTTTTGTATGTTTACCAGGCCGGGTAGATGATTTGGGGGTCTGCAGCCTATTTCAGGAGACCTCCATATCGAAACATCATGAAACGTCGATCTAGTGGTGAATGGAAGTCATCGATGAATCGAATCCCTCCACCCGAAAAATGGGAATTTTTTAAAAAAAGCAAATAGATGCTGTTTTTGCTTATAAACATTAATAAACAATATGAACTATCCATGGGAACATAACCTAATTATAAAGTCGTACATATTGTGGAATGATGTTGACTTTAAAATCGATTTAGGAAAGTGTGCCCTCGCCAAAAAGTTAATATGCTTTGTTACTAATTCAGGGGGGTTGCACCCAGCAAAACTGTAGAGATTAAATCCCCCCAATTAAGCAGCCCTGAGCTTTATATTGATCCGGGTTTGACAGATAGTTTTTCAGCAAATGGCGATGTGAAATTCAACGAAGATGGTAGGTGATTTCAGATGCAGAGCTAGACAACCATGGCAAGAATCAACCTCGGGGAAAGATGGGAACGTTTATGAACGTTGCAACTGCTTGATGGCGCCAACAAGAATAACATAGATGTTATCGAAAACAAAACAAAAACATGATGTTTTTTCAAGCCAAGATAAACAAAAAATGGTGGATACGACATGATACGACTGTATCTACTCAACCGTCATTCCCACTTGAGATTATTTATCCCAACTGACCATCCTTGGCATGGCTTGTGGCACCCAACTGACCATCTTGACTCCTGACCCCTCTGAGGCCATGCTGATTTAACTGTGCATGAGCACTGAGCACACTCACAAAGCCACATATCATCAAATACGATCATATAGCATCATTATGGCTGGTTGGTGGTTTCAAACATTTGTTATTTTTCCATATATTGGGAAGAATCATTCCAACAGACTTTCATATTTTTCAGAGGGGTAGGTATACCACCAACCAGAAATGCATTGTTCATCATTGTTCAATATGATTCTGGGTTGACCTTCACCGCTCAGATGGCCTCTTCAACCGGGTTCAAATATGTCCCATTCTGGCAAACATCAGCTCCTTCATCGATAGTAGGGTTTAGCATCCCCAGTGAGCAACCCATATCTGAATAGTGGTACTGGTATACCAAACGGTCCCCAAACATTTTTGGCCACACCTTAGGACATCATTAGCACGTATTTGCGTATGGCTGAGTCATCATTCCGAAACCCATTTACATTTGATACATTCTTTGCCCTTTTCTGAAGCATCAGCCAACATTTACCCATCATTTTTTTCACTCTGGTAATCAAACAACAATCCCCAATTTCCCTCGTAAAACTCTACAAAATCCTCAATTGCCCTGTCATTGGCCCATCATTGACCCATGGTTTCCCGGCTGCATGGCTGCTGCCAGGCCAGATTACGGCTGGATGCGAATCGCTCCTGGAGCCTGGAGCAGGAAGCCGCCAAAATCTGGGACTTTAAGGTTGATTTTTTCACTGACCATAGGAAAACCATAGGAAAACTATAGGTAAATCACCTATAAACTGGGAAAACCATATCTAGGTCAATCTTGGATGGGTAGAAACTAATCCTTTAGTCTTTTGGTATCAATAGATTATCTACGTTCACCAGCTAAGAATTTGGTCCATTTTTGGCAGGGTATCTAAGATTGGCCAAGTTGAGGATTTGTTCACTGGCCATTTCAGGAATCGACTTATTGGAGGTACCTATAGGTACCTAACATATATAAGTTATAGAAGGTCTATGTAAGGGCTATGTAAGGGGATATATCCCCCAAATATGGCTTTCTTTGGTACAGACAGTACCTCCAGTTTAGGTACCTGAAATGGCATGTTTTTTAAATCATAGGTTTATAGTATACGTAGGGAATGATGGGGGAAATCGCATAGATTTTTTTTGTTTAATGAAACATGAAACAGCAAACATATAGGAATATGAATGGGAACATTGTGAACATTTGGTAATTGAAAAAAATGAAGATTTTGCGAACTGCAAACCCTGGCCGATTTACTTTAATGAAAGATGAAAGCAGCCATTGTTTTTGGAGGCACATTGGTGGTGTTTGTCCCTGTATCACCAGGATGAAACCCAGTTCCGATTCTCGCTTAACAATGTACTCTCCAGCAATCAAACATGGGAACAATCCATCATTTATAGATGATTTTCCCAGCTGTAGACACTTATAGCCTACATTTCGTTCGTGGAATTCCCATTGCTATGTGTGGTTCCCAGGTAACACTGGCCCGATCTACAGGCCGCATCTTTCATTAGCAACCTCGACGAGCAAGCGTTGCAAATCACTGAGTACTTGGAGGCGACTGTCGTGGCGATGACCCTGCTTTGTGGACACTGTCAACGCTGTTCTTGAAAATGGATGTATAGCCGTATAGCCCCTAGGAATCAAACATAGCAATGGGAAATCCAGTATAGATGGAGGTTTATAGCTGGGAAAGTCAACCAAAAACATGCTGGATTTTCAGCTGCCATCTTTGATGACACCGGAGGGTATGCCCCCTAGCTATGGCATATTTTTTTCATTGGAACAATGATGATATTTCACAACTGGATCAGGGCTAAAAACTCAGACTCCTTTAGCAACAGTTATGAGTCGGGCCATTTTAGTAGCACACGTTCCTTGACAGCATATGCCAGAAATGATGGATATTTTTACAGGCAATCATGATATTTTTATTCATGCTTCATGGGAGAGAAACTAGGGTTTGGCATGGTTTTTTCCATGTTTTATCCCCTTCAAATCCCTTCAACCGGGGTCATGGGGTCAGGAACCAGTTCAGCAGAGCCCCCAACTGTTGCAGCACTGGGAGGCACGGGTTTCACCGTTTCACCGGAAGGGAGAGCGATTCACCATTCCTCCAATGAACATAGATGCCACATAGGAGGTTGGAAGATGATCCCATATGCTCCATGGTGGAATATAAAATCCAACATGTACACCTTGTCCAAAATCAACCAGTTTTTTGTAGGTTTTTATATACCAGCACCATGGTGAGCTAATATGGGGATGTATAGTTTCCAAACGTCGTCTATTTTCAGGGTCTATGTTCATTTGGATGTCAAGTCCTAATGTGGATTTTCACGAACCGAAAAGGTACTGTAGCCATTTCAAAATGGGGGACTTCAATTTCTTGCAATATAGGGCCCCCAAATAGCTAAGTTGGTTTATCGTATACAAAAACTATAGGGTTTATGGGGAATATAATGTGTATATATATAACATTATATAACATTATTATACATTATTTACATAACATTATATAGCTATAGAAATCCAAGAAAAACAAATGGTGGCATTTCATGAGGACCATCGGGGGTTTGGAGCCTCTGAGTCTCGTTACCCTATGGTAAACTCACAGTTTGCGAACTGGAAAATCACCATTTTTGACTTCGGTCAATTTGGTCAATCATCATGTTTACCATCTATAAATGGGCCATGAATTCCATATCCAAATCCTATGAACTCCCACGAAATCCCAAGTAACCAACGGGACGGGGATGACGTTGGTCCCGTTCGGGGGCAGGCCAGAAGTCGGGGTTAATGTATATATAAGTATATGAATATATATAACAATGTATTATAATATATATATATTTACAATTGGATATACACACACTATATATATGATACAGCTATTGAAAATCAACTCACAATGTTTGATAGGTAAATCGGTATTGACTATTTATCATCTATTTAACCTGGCTCATTTTCCGGACGACCAGTTGCATGGCACCGGGCCCTGATTGGTGCTTTGAACTTGGTACATTTTTTGTGGGGTCCTGATGGGAGATCGGTTGGTTTAGTTCACCAAACAAGAAATGTTGGGCTGATGGGGGATATATGGACATAGTTACCCTCTGGTAAACATACAGAAAACTACAGAAAACTAGGGAAAATGACAATTTTTAATGGGAAATCTCACTATAAGTTGCCATTTTCCATAGCAAACTGTTAGTTTACCAGAGGGTAGTTAAATTTAGATGGTGTTATAAATCAACTTATAACATCTATAACGTTTGGGGGCCCCACTATTTGCCCCATGTCTTTCGCTACGAATTGATGACGAACTTCGAGTGACGACATTTTTAAATAGCATCCCTGCCCCCTCACTGCATTTTTTGAGGGGGATTACCATCTGGTAAACTACCGCTATTGAAAATGGCCCAGTCGAAATAGTGGATTTACCCAGCTATAAAATGGTGGATCTTTCCATAGTTTTCTGTATGTTTACCAGAGGGTAATCAGACATGAAACTTAGCCTCCGGTTTGCTCAAATATGGCTGGCTCCTGGAATAAAATGCATTTAGTTCGATGGGCCCCACTGACGACCGGGCCGCTATAGGCGATGGGTCAAAACATGTCAAAAGCTCTAAAAAACCATATGACTGGGAAGAATTCATCATATATTCACCATATTTTTTATGATATTGTTTACCAGTAAGATTTTATGTATCCCAACTATTTTGTGGTATTGTATCCCATTCACCAACTAGTTTGATCTATTTATTGGGGTACTGAAAAAAAATGTGTACCCCAAAGGTGCCCATTTTCCCATGGGATCGGAGCGGCAGGTCTTAAGTGAGAAGACTGAAAGACGTTTGGCCTTTGCCGTGGACGAGAGCCTCACTGAGGCAGTGTTAAAATGAGAAAATACCATGGAAAGTGGACATTTTATTATAGATATTTATAGTGCGTTTGTACATACATACATACACATTCTTATTGATTAGATACAGATATAGAGATGATTTTTTTTGTATACGGATATACATACTGTATATATATATACACAATGCTCGATATTGATATCGAGGAACCTCATCTTATTTCAAATTTTACACATGACAAGATGACGCTCGGGTCCAATGAATCCAGCTACGTTTACGTACCTCCATTTTAGGATCCTGAAATTCCCACTGAATAGATGATGGATAAAGAAAAACCCTGGTGAAATGAGATGCATGTAATGGTTAATCACGGCTAATACAAATCATGCTATCCTCTCACTTGTTTATGCAGTCGGATCTTTTACCGGCCCACAAATTCGACATTTTTGTTACATGTCATCTTAAACCTCTTGGGGTGGGGGTTGGGCGGGGTGGGGTGGGGCATGTCAACGTTCGTTTGCACTTGAA
>Ga0126342_10000488_pt1 | contig 43628 bp, 45 predicted proteins | sample Cyp1metagenome_FD_92528 | JGI IMG/M metagenome (GOLD analysis project Ga0126342, IMG submission 92528) | Coral microbial communities from Lord Howe Island, Old Settlement Bay, Australia - Cyphastrea 1 metagenome | ecosystem: Host-associated > Invertebrates > Cnidaria > Coral ...
GGGGCAGAGACCATGCTGAGAGGTTCACTAGCCCAATGTGGAAGTGGCTGAGTTTGATCCACACATACCCAAACCATGATACATTCTGATGGAAACAGAACTGGTCAATGTTTCTACAGATTTTGCAGCCTGCCATGGCAATTCTAGTAGGGCACCAGCAAAAAGCGAGCAGTCGCTTGGGTGGGTGGAGATACCAAGCCCCATCTTCCCATCGATCTCTATCCCTCCTTCTCCATCTTGTCCAAGGTGTCCAAACCATCTATCAGCCTCACTGAGATGTATCCGGGATACTACAGGTGCACTGTGTGAAAACCCAGGACGGTTGCATCAAAAAAAACGTCCAATGGCCCCAAAAAAAATTCAACCACTGAGTCTCTTGGAGCCTTCAACTGCCAATCCACAATCCTGACCTGCCAAAGGTGGTGTACACACCGTTCAAGTGAGGCTGTCTGGAGTACCTTGTGGCCATGCCACGGTGCTGCCGTGCCAAGGTCACAGATCACAGCTGCGGCAGCCCAGCGGGCTGCGGGGTCACGTGATGAAAAACTGGCTGCCGTTGGTGTTTGGGCCAGTGTTCACCATGGACAAGCAGCCTGCGGCGAAGCAAATCAGAGATGGGGGTAGTGGATGGTAGTGGTAGGTCAAGACCCTGGCAACAATGGCGTTCACATCTTCAAAAATGGAGAAATATGGATGGTATCCTGGGATATTCATGGATATCTCATGAGGTTCGTATCTACTGTACCTATTTTGGGGATGTTGGTGCCCTTTGGTAGCTTGGATGCAAGGTGATCTTGAAGACTCGTGTGCACTATTGTCCGAACTCCCAAGAGATGCATGTTTTGGAGAAATAAAAACACGGTAGCGCCGCCCGTAAAGACGTGGGGACTTTTTGGCTCAGGAGTTTCGGGCCCCTTTGAGAACTTCAGGCACAATGAAAAGTCAACATGGTGGCTAGTGGAAGCGTCAAGTTAAGAGCAGCATCAAGAACTTGTGCACATATACATGAACGTTAACATCCCACCCCAGCCACCCCACCCCATGTTCTAACGTAGCGTCAAGTGCGTGTGCGAGTGCCGTAGAAGATCGTGTAGCGTAGTGTCAAGTGCATGTGTGCACATGAACGTTAACTTCCTCCCCACTCCCACCCTTACCCATCCCCAAGAAGACAGAAAAGCGTTAAAAGCCCCGCGTCTTTGTGGGCAGCGTTAGCAAAAACAAGGATGGAATCCCCAAAAATATAGATCCCTTCAAAAATATCCAAAGGCGTTCTCCCCACAATGCCGTCATTAAGCACATACAGAAAAAACGAAACCGAAGCCACACCTCTTCTCTCGTGCTTCAAGGTCGAGACAAACTCGTCCTCCGGTTGAAATGTGGTGCCCCTAGTTCAAGCCCCAGAATGCTGAGGATCCGGACACTCATAAATACAAGTTTTCCTGATAAAAGCAACCACCACTGTTGAATTGTAGGAGCTTTCCCATATCTCTCACTCCTCCTCAATCCTCCTGCCGTCCACTGGTCGCCCCACGGTGTCCTCAAAGTAACCACCATAGATGCTCTGACCGCCCTTGCCGGTGCCCGTAGGATCACCACCCTGACAGCGGATCTCCCAACATCTGCAGACTTGCCCCATGTTGGAGATGTTTTTGGAATGGGAATGACAGACCCAAAAAAACACACATGGACCATGGACACTACATTTTGATACATTTTCTGGGGATAGCGCCGACACTGATGAGCCACCCAGGACCCAGCCTGGATCATGAATCCCTTGATGTTTCTGTGGAAGTTGGTGTTGTCGTAATATCCTGGCAAAAAAGGCCACTCCCGCCACCTTTCTGGGCCAGGGCCAGGGCCAGGCCAAGGGCAAAGCCATCTACAGCCCATTGATATTCCATTTAGATCCCATGATATGAATATGGGATACCAAGAGATTGATATCATGGGATTGATATCATGGGATAAAATATTCACATTTTTGTTACCATTCAAATCTACAACCCATTGATATTCCATTTAACTTTCACATTTTCTTGCTGGTGCTTAGTAGGGAATGGATGGGAATGGGGGAATGGGATGATTATTACTAGTGATGATGGGTCATTCCCTCATTCCCTGCTAAGCACCAGTAAGTTTTTGTTACCAAGAAAATAATCCCATGATATTCATATCTCATGTATCATCCCATCTACAAGCCATTTCTATTGAGGCCCCATGGTAGCCACTGTAGCCACCCCCTCAGCCACGAGGCACCCACAAGCGCCACGCCTGACGCCGCGAGGGCCAAGAAGTTCTTACAGGTCTTGGGCGTCTGAGCACAGAACAGCTCCACCTCACCGAAGCAGTTCATGACAGGATCCCCATAGATAAATTATGATGGGTTTATGATCAAGTTACCATAGTTTATAATCTATGGGTTATTTATCATCATAACTATGGGTAACCATGACAGGTTATGATAAATTATGATGATCCTTATGATGATCCTCATGGTCATGAGGCTAATTCGTGCAAGAATATGGAAATAGGTGGTGGTTTTTTTCCAGAGAACCCGGAAGAAGTGCGTCTTTGCGGTTCTTGGGGCCACATCATCTTCAACAAGTCTGAACGCACGGCCTTGAGTGGGCCAAGATTTGTCTTGATGGTCAGCGCCATCCCTGGCTACAAAGCTGCAACCAAAGGTGCGCAAGGCAATCCGGAAAGTCATTGAGTTGGTTAGTTGGTTTAAGGGAAAAAATTGAAGGAAACCATGTTTTTCAAATGAATAGTTCAACTGTTGCTACTTCCTGTATGGTTGACACGGTGAGTTGAAAGCTCTCCATTGACATGTGTCTGTAATCCGGAAGTTTGCTAACTTCCTTTGACGACGCTTCGGATATGTATTCTATATATAATATAATCATATATGATAATGATTATACATTGTATAATATCATAGTCATTCATAGTCTAGTACATAGCTAAATAAATTACATAATGTTGGTAAAACAATGCCATAAACTGCCATGTTTACCATCCACCAAATCAGCATTTTGATAAAGGTGGTATGTTTATCATTCCCAGTCATGGCAGGTTTACCGCCGACCTCGACACTGCCACCGAGCACTGGGCGCAGTGCTCGGTTCTTCCCCACTTCTTTTGAGCCACTGGGCGTTTAACCGGTGGCGCTCGTTTAGACACCATGGTAGCCTGTGTGGTGAGCCATGATTAATAGGAAAATGATGATAAACTAGGGATGCCAGTAATACTATGTAATACTAGGGTGCTTTATTTTCGGATATTTTCGGACAAACCCATATCATCCCATCTTAAATCTTCTCAATACATCTTTAGATTTCAGGCAGAAAACCCGTCGAATTTCCAGCCAGAAATGCTTCGCGAATACGGCAGGTTTTTTCAGCCCTCGCAGCTCACAGGGCGTTCGAGGTCTCTGGAAGCCTGGGCCATGGCCATTTTATGTTAACGTGTCCCCGAACCTGAATGAATGGTCCGAACTGCCACCCAAGGTCCAACACTGAGTGAAAAGTTTAGACTAAAACCCCCACACATTGCCGAGCCAGTAGCAGCAAAAACATGCAAAAACAAAAATGCTGAGGAACAAACCGTGAACACGACGATGAAGATCACAACAACAAACATAAACTCCCCAGAACCCGTGAACCCCAAATGGGGCACAGCGCCCATTTGTGGCCGCGCTGTGGACCAGGCATCATGAGCATGAGCGTGCACCTGAGCGACTGGTACCTGCAAGACCTGTGTCTGAAAATAGGGTATACCCCCAAGATATAACCATTTCAACGGCAAAAAGAATGAGAATTTTTTGTAGAAGTTTCATGACATTTGGGGTACCCTATTTTCAGACAAATCCGTTTTACTCGGAGATGGGTTGACCTGGAGTCTATTGGGAACGGGCCTCTCGTATGAGACAACGGCCCTCATCGACCCATGGTGAAGAGTCCCTGAAGCGGCTGGTCATCCCTGATCTTGTGGACATACAGACATTTCTCTTGGGTCCCAGTGCTACTTGACCAGTTGCAACCCTAGGAATGATATGTCATTGAGACATGCACCCACATGCAGATATGCAGTTTTTCACGTTGAGTCAGATGTATCATGAGTGGCGGCAACGAAACCATCCGCAAGAATCTCTCAGCCCTGGTCTTCATCCAGCCTGTCATGGCTTGTGATCTGTACACCCAGCTTTTTCAGGGCAATCCTGGAATACCTTGGTTGAAGCTTCACTGCAGCTGCCATGACCAACTGTGGATGGTCCCTGGCCGTCTGAGGACTGGTCCACTGGCCCAAGTACGGTATCCTCATGGGTCAAAACCCTGGTACCCCTTCTGTTCACATCAAGTCATAGCTGGGTTAAAATGGATGTGAATAACCCACTAAAAATGTATCAAAAAAGGTATTGACCCATACCCATATGGCAATGGTTGGGAAAAGGATTTTCTGACACCTGGAGTTAGGGGTACCCTATTTCCAGGCATGTAGATTTGGCTGTTGTGGAGCTGATCCTATGCAAAAAATGGTCCGCGGATGGCTGAAAGGGATTTTCCGGCAGTCTCAAACACGGACGACATTTCCATACATTTCCCCTGTTGGGCCACTGCTTACCTAGCATGTTGCTGCAAATTGCACCCTGTCAGTGACAGGTAGAAGAAACAGGATGAGTTCTTGTTCTCTCTGATTTGGCCCTTAGAGAACCTGCATTTGCTGAGTCGTTCACTGTCTGCTTTGGACGAAGTCTTGCAACTCCCTTAGCGCCTCCTTGGTCCAAAGGAAGCGATTGGCTTTGGCAGTGCACTTTCCTTTTCTGCTTCATCTTGTCTTTTTTAACACCCCGAACTGCTGTTAGTTGTCTTTCAAAAAAACAAACCTAGCAAGGACTCCCGGAATCAAACAGACTTGCCGACTTTCCTGTCGCTTCCTGTCCTTAAAATTGTCATCATTGGGTACCCGCAAGTTCTTGAGACCCTCAGCATCATCCCATATCTACGGGTCTAGAATGAGAACCTTGGACTTAGACGTATAGATCTATCTCAAAATTCAGTACCCCAAAATTTGATTTATGAGTCGAAAACCTGTGAAACATTTGGAAACCGAGTTGTCCCAATTGAAATGGCCATAGAATGGGGCCATGGTTCACGAATTGAGATGAACCCAAACCTTCACATTGTCCGGACGTTCACCACTGCCCCGAGGTTCGACATGGCTCAAAGTGGCCGTGTCAGGGTCAGAGTCTCCTGTTGGTGGGGATGGAGGGCCTGAATAACTTTGCCAAAGGGATAGCTTGTTAATTGACACTCCACAAACTGGGATTTGGATGGACTTTCCTGGTACCTTTCTGGCTGCTTCACATGCCGAAAACCACAAGGCAGTTTCGAAAACCCCAGTGAATCCACCTGTCCCACAACTTTGTGGGACAAAAACAGTTCAACTTCACTCTTTCTATTCAAAAAAGAGAATAAAAACATAGTTCTTCTCATTTACCATCCAAGATTAGCCTCAAACGATCCCCATTTCAAAGCAAATGTGGCTGGCCAAGCGTAGATTGGGTGACTCGAGACGTCCCTGTGCTCCTGGGATGGTTGAGGAACCAGATGTCTCTGGTGCTTGTGCCATGGCCAAACAACGCACTTTGACGTCGATATCTCTGCTGGTTACTACCGATCGCACACAATTTTGCAGCCATGAATGGCATGGGTCAAAATTCAAGGGTCCAGAGAAAACCGCAGTTGGACTGATCAATTCGATTACTTTTTGTGGATCGAAAAGCAATACGTTTTTTTTGGTGCCGCAGTTTTCTGGGTGCTCAAAGACTGCGGGACCGCATGCTCAGGCAAATGGACGGAACAACCATACCATACCACAACCACAGTCGGCGATTGCAGTGCAAGTTGCTGCACTTGGTGCAGCCAAAGGTGATACCATGTGATACCACACCTAGCCGAAAACATGCCAACATGCGTTCTTAGTATACCAAGTCTTGTTGGTTATAGTTATATCCTTCGTGTCTTGCTGATTCATTTAATTTGATTCTGTCCATCTCAAGTGCTGAATTTTGGTGCCACAATCTGTTGGGTTTTGTTGCTTGCCATGGACCTGCTTTCGCCTCCCCGGAAAGCCCTTGGGACGATATAGGGGGGCCAACGGGACTTCGACATTTGGAGTCACGTCCGGACCATGAATTCGCAAAATAATCGGTTTCAAATGCAAAAACGCAATGGGGATGGCTCAAGATTTCTTGAACTCAGCGCGTTGATTTTGTAGAACATCCACTGGAAGCCATGGTAAGTCCTGCAAAGATTCCCTGCCACTGATAAAGGGATCCCTCAACATGGCACGGATCTTTGACCCCAAAATGGATCAAACTGTAGGCATTTTAAGTGAGCCATACCCATTTTCAGTGCTGTTCCTAGCATGGAAGAGACTGAGGCATCACAGCCTCGATCAACGAAGGCCTTGCCTTTGGAGCTCAGGATACATCAACGTGATGATGCATAGTTTGGTTTCGTGCCTTTCAAACCCTGCGGTGACTTTTTGAAAGCACTTCAAAAGCTGGAAAAACATATTGAAAGAAGGAACATGACTTTTTGAAGGACAGAATTCATCCACGAACATCTGAACTGCTTCCTGCTTCCACACGCTTCCGTTCAAACCCAACATCTAAGTCCAGATACACTCGCGCGCGAACCACGGAGCGAATCCTCTCCATCACCTGGGATCCACTGCACAGGTCTCCGCTATGTCTGGGGATTCAAAAAAATGATGTCCTGTGAAGATAAAAACAAAAGACCTTGATTTCAAGCCATGGTTCCTTTTGGAAATGTATGATATGATGGCTCCTTGGGGTCAGGCAGGGTTCAATCCCGTGTATACAATATGCTGGGAAGTTCAACCACTCCCATTGGGATCCGTCCCCAGACATCTGTGATGCCCAGGACCAGGGATACCCGGCAGCGAACATGACAGCAGACTGGGTCATCCCTCGCATGATCTCCTGACCAATCAAGAAATGGACCAGATGTAAGCAAATTGGGGATATCACCTAGGTCTACAATAAGGACAAGATATGGCCAATGAGATCCAACATTCAGGGCCAAGACTTGCTGCATCCCGATCGCTCGTCAATGAATGTCAATATATAAAAGTGGCTTGTCTCCCCACAGTTGAAGCACATGGTTGCAAATAAACATATATAAACATATAATGTGGTAAACCCAATCAGAAACCTAGCATTCAGGCGATGATATGGGGATGGGCTGCATTGGCTTCACCACATCTAGCTCCAGCCGGATCCCCCTATCCCAAGACCCAAAACTCGCTCCATGCTGATGCCGCGATACAGTGCAGGGATGCCTTCTTCCGAGAAAACCTGGTCACACAGCAGATTTTTGGTCGGGCCCTGGCCCACTTTTTTGGGTATGGACCCAAGGGGATAACAATGGAGGATTTGCGGAGACCTTTATGACCCAAAATGGTTGAGCTGTTGATGGCAGATGATGGGATTACAAAATTAGCGAAAATTCCCATGAAAAATGCCGTTTCATGTTCACATATATTCCAATATATATATTTTGTTTTTCCAATATCCCTCATATGACTCATGGGTCCCAAAGAAACGCCTTGCGCAACGCTGCCGTGGGGTTTGGCGCCAACTTCGCCTGTGCTAAGGCTTTTCCTCTGACCTCAGAGGCATCGTCAGTTCTGTATATCTCAGAAGTCCTGTGTGCACTTGCACAAAACGTCCGCTTCCAAAGGTACCAATTGGAACACTCTCACAGTAAGTTTTCATAAGTTTACCAGAATTGAATGAAAATGTCGCTGGAAATGTCTGGATCTTAGGGCCTTTCAAGCTAGCCATGGAAATCTCTGTCCATCGGCCGCCTTTCATCCGCCAACGTTTCTCAGCCGCCAACGTATGGATACACCAAACAGGTGGCAATCGCGCGTGCAACTGGCGGAAATCAATCCCCAGGGGCACCCCATGATCTCTCCTAGCTGTACCCGGCAATCCTTTCTGCAAATATCCTATATCTAATATATATATATATATTAATATAGATTAATATAGGTTGAATATAGATTAATATAGATTAGTTATAGGTTGACTATGATGAGTATGATGAGACTAAGCCACTAAGTTCATAAAAGGCAACTAGCATGCAGACACGCTCAGAATTTCAAACGGACTCCGATCACATTGCTTCACCTGCGCCCAAGAAGAATGCTGTCAGCGGCTGCAACTCCTGCCATAACCAGCAGAAATGCGAGCTGACCTGGGGGGCTACAACTCCAAACAACTTGGAACCTCAAAACGGGATGCGGTTTACAACATATCAGCTAATGGTTATAAACAAATTATTGGGACATGATGGTGTTATTAATTGGTTTAATAATGGTTAATAATGGTTAACAGTATATTAACACCATCTTAACCATCAACCAGCCATTAGCAGAGTCTTGCCCCATTGTTGAGCCTCTGAAGCCCAAATTCTGTGCGTTCTCCACATCTGAATTTCTCACTGCTGAAGCAGCGGGAAGAAACAGCAAAGTGACAAAAGAAAGGGACCTAGATATCTATAATACTGTGTATACATGTACAAATACATAAGTTTATACTATAATATGAATATATATATATATTATATATCACTATATGTTAAATATTATTAAATTATATATATATATATTACATGTTACACAAATTGGCATGATTACAAATCATCTCCGGATCTGCCGACCCTGCACCGTTCACCCACCTGCCTTGGCAGAGCCCTGGCGTCCGAGTCAAAGAATTTCGTTCTGAGTCGTTTGTGGGGAGATGAACGTGCCATTCTTATGGGGATTTATAGCTGGTAATAGTGGTTATTCAATTATTAATGGTTAGTATTAATGCTAAATAAAGGCGACGAATGGTGGGGACACCCTCCAGTGGCGTCAACGAACATAGCTCTGAAAAACAGATGAACATGGCCGATTTCTCGAGGATTTTACATATCAAAAACGAGGTGTTTTTCTGCGATGGGCTTCTGGGATCGAATTTCATATCGGTTCAACATCGTATGATCCTTTCGAATGGTGGTGTTTTTTAGGAGATTCCCATGGATTATGCCTATCTCCAAGAGATTGTATGAATGCACTATATAGGTAGTATGTGGTTATACCATGAGATACCCGGATGAGTGAAAACCCTGGTATTTGGCCCGTGGGTGTCGGGGAAAGGGGGAAACTTCATGCCGCTCCAGAGCACCTTGAGAATCATGCTCTTGATCCGATCGAAGAATGCAAACTCAATGCCCGGCTTCAGGGAAAGCACGAAATACCTGGTGCTTGGTGTCAACAGCACCATGTTATGGCAGTGAACCACTGGAAAGCAAAGTTCGCGCATCCACATGGGCATGAAATATCATGAAATGCCATGGAAACTCACTTCCCGAGACCTCGAGATATGGCCATGGATCAATGTTGGGCCCCAAACAATTGACAGTTCTCAAGAATGGTAAGTTCAGATCAAGGGGTGCCACAAAAAATGCTTCAACCAACAGCTAGTAAGCTATGTGTCTCCATTTGCCCAGGAAAAAAAAAAACGATGCCTCTACCACCTGCAAATCCCCATGGCTCAAGGACACACCACCCTGGGACTTAAAGTCACCACAAATTTGGCCATGAATCACCATTTCAATGGCTATTCAATTCTGAGATACCCTGCATAGAAGGTCCTTTGGCTTTTCAGTAAAGTTGCCCATTGACCGCAGAAGATTGGGTTGTAGTAAACTATCCAAGATTGATCCGGATTTTTTGCTGCTCATACCCCAATTTCCCTTTATTGGTTTTAATGGGTAAGTCATCGGTCACCAAATAGGCCATGGCCTGTTCAGTTACCCTCTGGTAAACTAATAGTTTGCTATTGAAAATGGCCATTCATAGTTGATTTACCCATTAAAAATGGTGATTGTCCACATAAATCATCATTTTCCCATGGTTTTCCCATGGTTTTCCCATGGTTTTCCCATTAAAAATTGTGATTTTCCATAGTTTTTTGTTAGTTCACCAGAGGCTACCCAGAGATCCCCCAGGTGTCCATCGCTCACGCGCGTCCAGACTTCATCGCAGTGGCCAACCCTTCCCTGGTGAAGAGCGCCTGTGTCGTGCATGCAGAAATGGATATCCCATTCATTTGTGGCCCCTATAATGGGCAAATAATATCTGGATATATCTGGATATGCATTATACTGGGATTTAGTGACTTGGATAGATGTAAGACGAAGGTATATACTATACTGGGAATAGGTATAACTTACCAACACTTTGTCTTGTGTTTGTTCAAAGTTCAAAGTGTCCACTGCTCCCGAAAATCCGACATGCCCACACCCAGACCATGGCCCTTTGCCTGCTGAAGTATTTGCCACGTGCTCACTGCGGGACCGGATCGGCCATTGGTTTGCAGCTGCACCACCAAAGCCTGACACAGATTGCCATGAGGCTTTGTCTGAAAATGATGTACCCACAAACTACTGGTGTCTCTCTAAAAAATGACCAAGAATAACTTGGATGATCCTTTGGGGTCCCCCATTTTCTCATTTGAAGAAACTATTGTATATGGGTTTGTTTGAAAATGGTAAAGAACCTCTAAATCCAAATGGTTTCAAAGATCATGTTCCTGATTTGGTCACCGTTTTAACCATCTTGCCCCTGTTTTTGGACAAACCCATGAGGTCTGAGACACATCAAAGCAGCGACTGTTCGGCCACATCAAGCCGGATGGTTCTGCGAAGATTCTTCTTTTCTTTTTCTGTTCTTCTTCTATCTTATTTTGTCTTGCCCTCTTCTTACGGTAATATACTTCTCTTCTTCTTTCCTTCTTCCAACGCGCGTTCGATTACCAACATCAACAGCAGGACCAGTGGCCCTATGGGTGTGGCGTTGCTCTTTGATGTCAGGATTGACATTGCCAAGCAAACTTTGGAGGTTCGACTCCTCCCTGGTCCGCCTTTGTGTGTTATTCAATCTTTTATCCTGGTGGTCACCGTTGTTTTGCATGGTGAACTACGGTCATCAATTAATTTTCATGTTGTTGCGGCGGCAATTCAGCTGCTTCCCCGTAGCATTCCATCACAACCGCTTGGCATCTGACAGAGCTGGCTCCACAACCGCCAATCAACGATTTGACTTCGTGGTCCCACTGTACATCGGTCGCGTCATTGAATAACTCCAAAGAAAAGGAACTGATTGGTAATCCCTTACCTCTAATAATATGTATATATTATATCTATATCTATATATCTATATATATATAATACACCCCACAAACGAAACTCTGGTGGAATCTATTCTCATTTTCGGATCCTTTCCTGGTCATTTTTCAAATCGGCGCCTCCACTGGCACACTGATAGGTACGCAGAGCAAGTCGCCTGGATTGTGGGTAGATGGGTATCAGATTGAAACGTCACATGTTAATTAATGTTAATGAATATGCATGATATATGCATGATATATATATATATATGATATATCAATCTTAAATCGGTTCAAGCATCGTCTCCCAAGTGTTGACAGAAGCCGCTCATCATATCTAGACTTTTGCGCCGTTGGCGGTTCAGATCTGGGCTGCCCAGCTCAAATAACCGCAGAAGACAGTGGCCTCAATTCACAGCCCACTGAGATTGGGTGATGTCCCAAACTTGGGGATCGGCTCGGTCCGTTTCCGAAGGAAACTTAGCAGTCTTAGCAGCCTTAGCAGCCTTAGCAGCCTTAGCAGCCTTAGTTTTTTCAGCATCTTCTTAACATACTCACATGTCACCTTTTCAGTATATGTGGTAAGCGCAACAATAAACCGTCCCCAATATTGCCAGGATTATTACCATAGATGGGTGGTATAAACCATGCCCCAAATGGTAGCTTCATGGCATTGGGTGAATCATGGTGAATCATGGTGAATCCCACATCAGCAAAAACCAGCACTTGCACCACGAGTCGCCCGGCCAAAATTCCAGGCTCCCCGCAAAGCCTGCCCCAATGAAACGAGATTTTGGGATGTCAGTGTGGCTCAAAAATTAGGCACCATTAGGCACCCACAAAACCGAAGGTCATGTCTGGCAGTCTAGCATTGATTTATCCATTTTGGAAGGTGGAATCATTTATCAGACACTGGCCATAGGCGTGTAGTTCCGTACCCCAGCGTTCCAAACCAAAAAACAAACTGCCTCCGAAGAAGGGACTTGATGGCCGCGTAGTTCAGCACATACAACGCTTTCTGCTCGGTGGCCTATCGACATCAGAGCTTTCAGCTGCAGCTGACTGGTGGTGGTTCGGATGAGTCTGGAAGAGACCTCCAGTGCCGAGAAGGGCAAAAGGCCTCTGTACAGCCTCAGCACCAAGATTTGGCAAGTGGGCTTTTCTTAACAGTAAACCCTTGCCTGGAAGACCATGGCCACTAAAATAGAACTGCTGAGGCCTGCGCCCATACACACCCTCCTGATGGTGCCAAAAATGCGCCAAATTGATGCCAGATCATTGGGGTTTGTCTGAAATCAAGGTACCCCAAAATCCATTGGCTGATCATGAATTTCCGTTTCAAATCTTTAAGCAAGCAAAAGAGAGTAACATGCTGAGTGGTATATTCAATTTTCAGATTCCATCTCGCGAGCAGGGGCTCACCCCAGTCCTCCGCGATAATTCGCTTGAGCAGAGCAAGTAAAGAACCATCCTCGGTTGCCCATCGGTTTTACAACCCAGGAGAAAGGGCAAGAAGAACAAAAATAGACAATAAATATTATATTATATCATATATATATATATATATAAATATATAGATACATATAAATCATATAGATCTTCAATGATCTGCACACATCTAAAAAAAGACCCAAAAAATGGGCCCCATCCCCAGTTCCTTGAGCTTTCCCATTGCGGGAGCCCATCCCACCCCGGCCCCGGGGCTCGGTTCTTCGTTTTTTTTCGCTCCGCGGCGACTCCAAAGTTCTTTGCTCAGCCCTGCTTTCGCAGCATAGGCTTGGCCGCCTCCGTTTCCTTGGTTCTTCTGAGGATTCAACCGGCCGTAAGGGGGTAGTAGGTGAATAAGCCATTAAAAAAAAACACCATTGAGAATATGGTGTTAAGTCACCAAGGGCGAAAAAAAAACACCAGAATCATTCCACCAAATCAGTGGTTCTTAGTTCAGCAGCCCCATCCATCATCACCTTTGGGGGCGTTGAATGCCCAAGCATCCATAGGCTCCAAGGCTTCTCCTCCCAACGCACCACCAGGCATCGACATCTTCCTCAGAGGGCACCCTCCTAGAATTTTCAACTAGCTATTACCCTCTGGTAAATTAACATAGACCCTGGCAGATAGGGGTTGGAAGACTAGTTTCCATTAAAAATTGGTGATTTTCAGGGTCCATGTTTATTTACCAGAGGGTAGCAGCTATTAAGACAAGCCCATCTTCAACAGGAAGGTCATCTACATTTACCTGAATTTCCGGAGATTTCCAATTGCCTTCTATGATTGATCACATAAGAAAGCAACTTCTGGGACACGTCTGCCCCTGCGAAATCCATACGCCCGGACAAATGATTGCCTCTGCGTAGGTAGTTGTACCCCCATTTTCTTGGCTGGCGAAAACCACATTTTGGCCGGTGATATCAAGATTCTTCACTGCTTGCCCAGTGAAATTTCCCAAGAGACATTTCACCAACATGGCCACGGAAAATCCATGGAAAATCGAGCAAAAACCCGTGGGAAAACCCATGGGAAAACACCAAGAGCATCCCAAGAGGCGTCATGATGGCAGCACCATCCTCGGCCGCCTCCTTGAAGAAAAACTGAGGTCAGCAATGGGTTCTACATGGGTTTGAAAACCATGGTCTTTTCCTGGAAAATCCCAAGGGGATCCTAAATCCAGTGGTCAAGTTTAGCATTCTCCATCATTGTCCCTATTCAAATGGCCATGACTGGGTTTGAAATCTCCCATGTTCAGACACTTATGGACTCGTGCTAGCACCTCATATATATGTAGTACATTGTTCCTTACACCTACAGTAATTAGTACCATATCTGGTGGGACTAACATCCATTTACCCCATATATTTCGATGTCAAAACAGGTGATTAATTACCAGAGTTTTGGCCCATTGCCATATCCATCACAGCATTGAAATTTTGGATATAATATATCCAACAAAAATATAGAAATCCGAAACCTACAGGAATCCTATCAGAATCCTATAGAAATTCCACAGAAATCTGTTAAAATCCCTCGCCCCGCACCTCAGCCGCCTGCTGCGCCCGCGCAGTGGCAGCGCGCTCGGCTTCCTGCTGCGCCTCCTTTAAGGCCAACGCCTCCGCGGCATCCTGCGGTTTGGGATTTTTGTTGGGAGGATTCATGGGATTTGTTCTATAAATAAGGGGCAATCATGAACAAAAATTACTTGAACTATCCAAAGGATATGTAAAAATATCATGTACACTGTACACACTATACAGACTATACATTTCTTGGAATGTATAGGGGATCATAGATATATGTCATTTTCCATTTTTCCGTAATAAAAAATAAAAATAAACAATTATAGGTCAATTGTTACATCCAGGGATATGATGGGTACATCAGCCAATTTATCATAGTTATTGGATTTAACCATCAGCAAAAAATGAAAAGAAAACACATATAAAGGGTTCACCCATATTGAATCATTGATCCATATTTTCAACCTCAACATGAGTAACTCTCCATTTTGGGGGTTCCCAAATCCCCAAGTCCCCTGTGGATAACCCCTTATGATCACATGGAATATGGATGGTCAGTATGATCCATATCAACATGGTCAGCATTTTTTCAATGGCAAAAAAAATGAACAACAAAAAGAACTCCCGGCATCTCCCATTTTTTCAGGATTGTTGAAGGAGATTTTCCCTCCACTTCGGAAACGGCAGACGTCCTCCGCCTTCTGCTTAGCCACCTCTTGGGCTTTGAGATCAGCAGCTTCCGCAGCCTTGACTTTGGCCTCCTCCTTCGCCAGCCTCAGTAAAACTATGGGATGTTAACCCCCAGAATTGGGTGTTTGAGCCAACTTAAATATGGCTATAATTTGAATGAAATTTTGAACATCACTTGGGTGTGCATCCCAGTTAGTAAGTGTCTTACTAACAATAAAATCAGAATGATATTAGAAAGTGGTAAAACCCCGAAACGCAAAGCTGCAGGGGCCACTCTTTCCTTGAGCCAAAATAGTAGTCACTTGAGGAGATAAACCCTGCCGTGCCCCTTGGCTGGATTAAAACTGTACCCCCCCTCCTACTAATGTGACACTTATTTCCTGCGAGCTACGGCGGATGCTGGCCATTCATCCGATTTCACAAGGCAGTTTTGTACAAGGCTCCTTTCATGATTCTGTGCAGCAAGGCTTGCGCGCTTTGAGTTTGATCCTATATCTCTGGGTGCACGGATCGCCGCTCAAGCATTCACAAGAATGACAGTGCTAACTTCCAGTGAGAACTGATCCCACATTTCACCCTAATTTAGGAACAGGCACGCAGGACACCTGCAGGGCGCGCGCGGGCTTAACCACAGCACTCTGCAGGGGCATCACGGATGTGAACCTACTGCAACTTCTGGTCCCTACCAAGGAGTGGCCAAAATGACCTTCCAACACAAGAACTGATCAAGCTCGACAAGGAAATGAGTCTATTTCGGGTTGAAGTCTATTCCTTTGGAAGTTTGGGATCAAAAATTCCGATCGTATCCAATGCATGCTGCCACTTCTGCACATCCAGACACTTAGTGAAGATGTCAGCAGCTTGCTGCTCTGTAGGGCGATGCTGGATCATGATGTCAGGTTCCTTAAAGGCATCATATAAACCGTGAACATTGATCTTATGAGTTTTGCCCAAGTGGGGTAATCGTGCAGAGTATCCATTGCGGATCACCTGTATCGTGGCAGTGTCAGCGTTGTCTTGATGGCACATGATTGGAACCTGTTCGCCAAACAAATTGGCTAGGAATTCTTGCGCTGGCATCGCATCACCAAAAAGGGCAGTCGCCAAAGCAATTGCCTCAGCCTCTGTTGTTGAACGACTGGCTGCTGTCTGACGCTTCGATTGAAAAGCTATTGGAAAGTAGGAACCACCGCCTGCTACCACTAGCAAAGATCCTGACGCGGAGTACCCATGTTCAGTCTTTGATGCATGGTCTGCATCTGTGAACAACTACAACTGCCAAGGATCTTCGGGGTTGAGCTTTGATCTCATCCGATAGTGCTTGGTACTATTGAGATAGCTAAACACCCTAAACAATCGTCGGTCATCATTCACACTCCATTTTGCTAGTCTCTTACTGAGTTCTTTGAGAGCATGGAGCAAATTGGCCTACTCAATCTGGCAAGCCAGTATGCTTTCATTATCAACTTTGCGGCAGAGTTGCAGAGCTTACCCTTGCTGTTCCAATCCTCCAAAGGCAACGCACTTTCATCTAGGTCCTAGGTAAGGAGTACGTGCTTTCTTGAACCCTCTGAAGCTTCCGCACTCTTCTTCGTATAACTTGCAGAGGACTTCGGCAAACTCATGCATGTCATACTGAAGCTCTCCTTTGTCAAACAAATGCGTTCTGCCTAGAACTTTGTGGACATCTTGGGGCTCCTCAAACCGGAGATGATTTGAGAGCACCTTTGTTAGATTTTGTTAGACACACAAAGTCCCTCTAGGAAGTTGCCGCGCAGAGATCAAAGCAAACTATTGCGTCACACACGACCGAGGCGAGTATGTATGAAGTTTTTAAAGGGGTAAGAATGTTAAGCCAGTACGGCGTGATAACCCAATAAAAGCAGAGTGATATTAGAAAGTGGTAACACCCCAAAACACAAAGCTGCAGGGGCCACTCTTTCCTTGAGCCAAAATAGTAGTCACTTGAGGAGGTAAACCCTGCCCCTTGGCTGGATTAAAACGGTAACTAATAGCCCATAATAAAACACATGTATACATAACCGGGGTTTATTGATCATCTACTAACTGGGATGCACATCCAAGCAGGCAAACAAGGAGTTGTCTACCTATGACTGAACCATGTCTCAAAGCATCATCCCTGTCCCACAGGACTTATGTATACTTATGTAAGGAAACACCTGTGCCAAGCATGTTGAAACCAAGGAACTCCTCTGCTTGGCGCTTCGCCCGCCAAGCGGCAGCTTCCTTGTCTCAACAGGTTAATTCCATCCAATTGACATCAACAAAGATGGGAACCCCAAATTTTCTCAAGTCAAGCGGAACTATGAGCAATTCTCAAAGAACCCATCTCGTGACAACTTTCCAACGGTCAAATCAATGAAACTTGTAGCACCACTGCAGAGTGGACCCCACCGCGTAAGTGCTTCATAATCCAGATGCAATCTGGTTATATTTCTGTGCATTTATGTGTATGTATATATATATACACATATACATAAGTATATACTTGGGTTATCCTGGGTTCTGATTAGTATAAAATATTGAGTTTGACCAACTGGAACTGTTTTTGTTCTAGTCATAGCCACATTGCAACTGGGATTATGCCATCTATTCTGACGGTTATCCACTGCCACTGGTATACCCTCCGGCAATCAAACGTGGGCTGCAAAATCCCCCATTTAGTTTTCCAAGCGAACTAAACCTCCATTTAGCTTGGGGATTTTTCTAGCCGCATTTGATTACCAGAGGATAGCCCAGGGTAAAGTAACATAGATGTGGAAAACCTAAATAGAATTTGTGGATCATTTTTCATTGGCTTCGCCATGGTTTTTCCACATATTTCTGCAGGTTTACCCTAGGGTAGGTCATTGCTGATGATTAATCATGATTAATTCCCATGATTTCAACCCAATCATCCCTTTTGAATCCTTGATGGTTAAATCCTATTGTCATACCATCCCCCGCACCTTGGCTTTCTCCTCAGCCAACTTCGAAGCGTTTTCCTCGGCCGCCTCACGTGCGCGAAGCTTGGCCAGCCTTTCGGCCTCTGCCTGCGGAACGGGGAAAGTAGCACTTGAAATGGTCAGAAACGGCTGCGACTCTGCGACCAACAAACTGAAGCCACTTCACTAATCGTGTCATGCCATGCTGCATCGATGCCAGCCTGAGCTGCTTCCTCGGCCAATTTGGACGCCTTCCAGAGTCCCCGAAGAGAGAAAAACTGTTGGAGCCAAATACTTTTTTAATGATTTATATATAGATCATTATCCCATGTCTTTGTGCTTGAAAGCCACTCCTGTCCGCGCTGACAATCTTTTGACACTATACGTGATTCATCCCCGTCGACTTGACAGTGCATTTTTGCTAGGACTCCAACTGACACTGCTTAAAATCCAAAGAAGAAAAATTGGACGGTCGATAGAACTATATATAATCCGTAGATATAGAATCTATAGATACTTATAGACTAAAAAAGATCATTAACTTAACTAGAGAAATTCTATCTACAAGTAGAACCCGCGCAAGGCGGGTGGCGGAAGTTTCCAGGTTTAAGAACTGTGACGCTATAGGATCCAGAGACAAGGTTTGCCTATAGGAGATGCAGGGGGCCCTCACAGCTTCTCAACTCTGTTCTGTGAATTCGGCGTCATTTTGCCTCACCCCTTTTCAATTGTGACCATCACTTCTCAACTCTTCTCAGGCCATCTCAGCTCTTCTCAATTTTCGCAACTCTTTTCAACAGCTCTCAAAGTTGTTCCATCTCTTCCCACCTCAGCTCAACTCTTTTCACCTCTTCCCTGCTCTTCTCAACTCTTCTCAACGAATCTCACCTCTGCCAACCTTGTCTTAACTCTTCTCAACTCTTCTCACCTCCTGTCACAGCGATGCTTACACACAGAGCAAGCTTTTACACGGAGAAGCATTTACACACAGCAAGCTCTCACACAGAGAAGCTCTTACACACAGCAAGCTTTTACACACAGCAAGCTTTTACACACAGCAAGCTTTTGCAGAGAGAAACTTTTACACACAGCAAGCTTTCGCACAGCCAGCTTTTACACAGAGCAAGCTTTTTCAGAGAAGCTTTTACACAAAGCAAGCGTTTACACACAGCAAATTTTTACACAGAGGAGCTTCACATTAAGCTCTGACACAAAGAGAAGCTTTTACACAGAGAAGCTTTTTAAACAGAGCAAGCTTTTTCACAGAGCAAGCTTTTACGCTCAGCAAGCTTTTACACAGAGCAAGCTTTTACACAGATAACGCGGGTGCCAACTGGACACAATGATCTTTGGGCAAGTGAGAATGTGAAAGTCCGTAACTCGGAGTTTCCTCCATGAAACCGCCGAGGTGACCATCCGCCTTCTTCTGTGCCATGGCTTCCGCAATGTCACGTGCAGCCGCCTTTGCCACCTCCAAGGCTTTGGCCTCCGGACTTGTCCGGCCAAAATCTGCTGTTTCGTGGGGGGAACAATCATCTATAAGTATATGTCTGGAAGTATCTATAAGTGTGTATAAATATATATATATATATATATAAGAGTCTAATTATAATTAAGTTTAAGTATCTATAAGATTCTATAGGATTCTATAAGATTCTATAAGTATCTATACGTATATTTAAGTGGTGATTTAAGAGGGGATTTAGCATGAAATAGCGTGGAATATATATGATTAATTCAAATTGATATGACTAACAATATTTAATGTGTGGGTTGTGTCCGAAAATGGGGCAATACCATGGTATACCGCCTACTTCATGGCCATTCTCAATGGGGAAAACAAAGATAAACCATCAAATGTGGGGGGACCTTATTTTCAGACTAAATGTTCAATGTTCCCTTAAATTCTGGAAAGAGAAAAAGAATTGCACATACATTACTCTGCGCCTTGGTTCCATCAGTTCATACCTCCATTTTCCGGCAAATCCCGGACTGCTTACTGCTTTCAAACCACGAGTTTTTTCCCTCTAGCAATGCAACCAGGAACATCTCCCTCCAAGTTTCCCATGCGTGCCAGGGTCGCCATCCAAAAACACCTCAACTGCGACCCCTCCAAAACTCCTCCCTCTGCACCTTCGCCTGTTGCGAGGCGATCTGCTCCGCATAGCTCTCCACCCCCTCCGCGGCCGCCTGCGTGGCCGCGGCCTTCGCAGCCTCCGTGGCGGCTGCCTTGGCGGCCTCAAAGGCCTGGCACCGGGAGGATGGGAAAATTGGGAAAACATCGTTTTTTTAAGCAATTTCAAGGATTTCCTGTGATGCCTTCTTGGATGATAAAGAACCAAAATTGGAGATGAAAGAAACACCAATGAATAATTTTGGAACATCAATCAAACTTCGGGATGGAGCCACAACTGCATACAGGATGTCTGTTTTTGGTCCTCACTGATGCATCCCAAAACCACTGTGGGGGTTGTCCCTCGGCCTTTTCAGATGCCGATGCCAAAGCTTGTTCCTTGGCACTCTCCTCAGCATTTGCCTAGGTGGCATCGTGCAGTTTTTGGCTCGGAATAGTTGATGACCGAATAAAATTTGGTAGTTTCATCCTGAGATTGAAAGGTGTCATCCTACAAACAGCAAACATCAAAACATCAACAGAGACTATCTCAAATTCAGCATGGTGTCACAGTGTCCTTGCACCACCTTGGAGCCCGCACCAGGGCCCGCCCCATGGCCGTGTTGGCGGCATACCGGAAGGCCAGCTCCAGGGCCTTCGGATCCAGCTATAGCAAATCCTCCAGCCCTAAATTCGTCATCAATCTTCATCAGATCTCAAAGTTCAACAAAAAAACAATCCCCCAAAAAAAAATGGACTCCTCCCCCAACCCCACCCCATCTCAACCCCCAACCCCCATCACTCACATCCCCCACCCATCGCCTGCGCCGCCTTCTCCGCCGCCTTGCGCGCGTCCGGCGTCTTCTGAACCGGCAGCGGCGGGGCGCAGGCGCTGGCCACGGCAATGCCCTGCGCCAGGCCGTCGCCGTAAGCGGTCTGGGTGCTGCTCCTGGCGGAGGTCAAAATGATCAAAAAATCAATATTTAAACATATTTAAATATCATATTTAAATTTAAACATAGTTAATCAATTTCAATCATATTTAGGCGTAAGCCCAAGAAACTCATGTTTGGGGATCAATTGAATGATTTCCAACCTTCGAGCATTCGGATGTCAGGCAAAAATCCGCCCCATCTCCATCGCCTGATGGCACTGCGCGTGAAGGGCACCGTCAAATCGGCGGTGGCTTCGCCTGTGACCACGGCACCAGCAGAGGCGCGCTGGGTGGCGTTGGCGCTCACTGTGGCGCTTCCCGGCACGTCCTGGCTGGAGATGGCCGTGGCTGACATAGCCTTGCTATTCAAGCATGCTAGCCTTTGAAACATGCAGTGTGTCTAAATGGGGTACCCCAAAAATCCCATGGCTTCAAAGTTTGAAACCTATTCTTTCCCAATTAAAATGTTAGCGGATTGGGACAACGGTTCATATATAACTCTCTTCAGGTCAAAAAAAAAGTTGCCAAAATGATTCCAAAAAGTCAGAAAACATGTTTGTTGATCTTCTTCAATCTCAAACTTACACAATGCGGTTGTCCATTTTGCGAAAAAACGATGGGCCGGCTTGGATATCATGAAATGATCATTTACCTATTGGTGGTTTAATTACAAAATGACCCCATGTCTCAACCAATGGAAAAAGCACAACCAAGCGGACCAACCGGGTGAGACCCCCAGGTATATATAAGTTGCTTTATAAACCCATTTTTTATAGTTCCAGATAGCATGTTTCAATCATCCTTTTGGTGGTGCAGGATTTCACAACCATCCACAGTATATATATATATGTATATATATATCACAATCTATAAACCCCACTAAGTACAGTATAATTATACCTACAATAAACCATAGAATTCAGCCACAACCATAAGGCAACTGAACGCTAACGGGGGCCCCATCCCTGGCATCACCTTGGCTTCACCCCGCGCCGAGGCAATGCCCGTGGACTCGGCCGTGGCTGAGACTTCGGCACTGCCTGGGGGAAGTTTTCCGCCGGAAGTGATGGCAATTTCAGGGGAAAAAATGGATCAAAGTATGGCAATCTATGGCAATTCTTAGGCAATGGCAAATTCTTTGGTGGTAGATTGGCTTAAGCGACTTTGAGAAAACGTGAACGAAAAAAACTCAACGGACTCAACGGCCAGTTTTAAAAAAGGGAAGATTGATGATAATCCCCTGGAATTCAGAGGTTTAGCCGATCCACATTTTGGAATGGAAATTCCAACCTGTGAAATCTGAATTTTGGAGATCCAACCAACAACTACATAAAAATCCGAAGGATGTCTTTCAGGTACCAAACAGCTAGAAACAGGGGGAGTTTCCTAAGGGATTTCCATAAAATCAACCATCCAGCTATTGGGGGGCATGACTATCTACCAGACTTTGAAACCACCACCCTTGGAGCCAGGCCCGAGGCGACTCCCGTTCGCGTGGCGGCGCCTTCCTTGGTGCAGTGGGGCCTCCCTGAAGAGGGAGAATCTGGGGGTCTCCAAACTTCATGTGATAACTTCAGTGTATCATTTCTAGGAGAACAAATCATGTGGCACATTGATATTTGAATGTTGATATTACATGAAGTTATCACATTTGAATATCACATTTTCAACATGGAAAAAAGTTGATGTTTGAATCGTCCCGAATGGAAAAAACTTGAGATTCAACACCTGCTGATGCTGATGCTGTGTATATCGTACAAGCATGACCCAAAAGGATCACGTGGTCATCTGCAATTCATCCGAACGTGTGAACATGTTTGGGTGTGGTTCTTTCAACTTACTACTCCCCCAAATCCGCCCACAAAATCGACAAACATGGTCTACAGCTTGCATCATTCCAAAGAATCTGCCAAAAAAGTCATTCCATATCATTCCTAAGAACCTGCCAAAAAAAACGAAGTTGCTAAGAACTTCTCAAGTTTCAACCACATCCCTGCCGTCCCCATGGCCCCCACCTACCCACCCCCAACCAGCACCGTTTCGCCGCGCTACCGCCGCGCCCAGCACCTCCGCCTCCACGCCGCTCTGGGTGGCCTTGGCGCCCTCCGTGGCCATGCGCGTCACTGAGGAGGAGGCGCTCTCCAACTGCCGATGCCATGGATGGGACTTTCCATGGGAACTTCCAGGGGATTTCCAGGGGATTTCCATGGGAGATGGATATAGGTGGATGTGGAACTTTTAACCAACATGTCACATGTCTCTGAATCTATGAATGCTTGCTTGTAACGCCTGTTGGGTAGATATATCATGTTTTGTCTACAGCTAATGGTGGTTGTGACCCAACAAACATAAATTTTAAATGGTGGGCACCACCTTGTTGGGTTTTCGGTGGTGGAAAACCATGTTTTTTTGGGGGTAATGGGGATTTGTGGTAGGTGTTCGGTGGTTCGGGTATTTTTTTTGAAACCTTTTTTTGGTGGTTGGAGGTGGATGTTTGAGATTTTACAACTTACCAACAAAAAAAATGATGGGATGGGGCGACCATTCAAAAATGCTGAGAGCACTGGAATAGGAAACGCCCAGGGAGGGATGTGCACCTGGCCCCGGCACTGAAAAACCGCCGGGGCCTGTTCCGACTTGGCGGTGGCTTCGCCAGTGGCCGTCTGCTTCACCTGAAATCTCCAAGCGGATCTCACAGGTGGATGAAGTTGTGAAACGTTCTTTCCAATGATATTTGATGACGTTTGATAGTTCGTGTTTAATGATGATGGTTCATCATCTCAATGACTCTTATCTATGCCTTCATGATTTTGTTGGAAACCCACTGTCTCCTCTGGGTTCCCCCACGGTCATGAGGCGATCACCTCGGTTTTTGTGGCTCCCGGGTGCGCAGTTCGGTTTCCTCCCCATGGTGTTCTATCTCGATGAACCCCCATTGCCCCATTGGCAATTCAACATAGTGAACATGGCCATGGAAAATGACCCATTCATTTGTATATGATGTACCTATTAAACATGGCCGTTTTCGATGGCAAACTGTTGCATTACCAGAGGGTATATTCCATGAATATTCCACTATATCTCCATTCTATCTCCATTGAGCCACCATTTATAGATGGTTTTCCCGCTCAAACCCCCATAAGACCACCATTAAGACCATTAAATCATTTCCATGATATGCTCATTATATCTGCATTAAACCATCATTCATAGATGGTTTTCCCATTCGACCCCCCTTTTCGCCATGGTTTGAAACACGGCCCGAGCGGCTGTCTGCTGTAGCGTCCGCCTTCGCAGTTGCCGATTCGGTGGCCTGCAAATCTGGGAATACACTGGGCATATGGGGGGGGAAAACGTGGGGAATATATTGGGAGTATGATGTTGATCTATATATATATGTGTGTGTGTGTTTATATATATATATATGTGTGTGTGTGTTTATATATATGTGTATATATATATGTATATACGTATGCTTATATATATATATGTGTGTGTGTGTTTATTTGTATATATATATATATATTATATATATATATGTATGTGTGTGTGTGCTTGTATACATATATGTATATGTTTATCTATATATATATATGTGTGTTTATCTATACATATGTGTGTTTATCTGTATATATACATAATTTTATCTATTTGTATATATATATATGTTTATCTATTTGTATATGTATATTTATATGTATATATATATATACATGTTTATATATCTGTATATATATATGTTTATGTATGTATATATATATATATGTTTATGTATATACATATATATATTTACATGTGTATATATATATATATGTGTGTGTTTATATATCTACATATATTATGTATATGTATATATTATGTATATGTATATATTATGTATATTATGTATATGTATATCTAATTACGATATACGGGTCATACCCCGGAGCGAATGCTGCCGGTGCTTGGGGAAGGAATTCTGAGTCTTCCCATAATCATCCAAGACTACTTGTCGGTCAAAAAAACATTATTTTTGCAACTTCCAAGCAACACTCAGAGTTTTTCATCATACTCCTCAACTACCACCAGACCTTCAGGCTACTTGGAAAAGTCAAGTAGCCTAGGCTGTGGTTGAAGCCTTTGCCAAAGGTGAGATCTCACCCTTGGCAAAGTCACGCGCTTCAGACTCTTGTGATAGTCTGCACCAAACCTGAGAGTCTGCAAGCTGCTCTGCAAAGTCACCTGTTCAAGACTCTGGCTAAACTCCTCTCCAAATTAGAGAGTCTGCAGGCTGCTTGGCCAGGTAACCTTCTCAAGCCTCTGGTCAAATGCTCCCAACAAATTGAGAGTCTGTAGGCTGCTGGGCAAAGTCACCTGATCCAGACTCTGGTCAAAGTAGTAGCCAAATGTGGACTCTGCAGGCTGCTCGGCAAAATCACCTGCTCAAGACTTTCGTTTTCCAACCCTTCAACTCGGGTGATTCCATCTGCCGCCTCCTCGTTGTCAACGGGCTCTCCATTGAGGTAAAGCCACGCCTCCACTACATTGACTTTGGTGTAGACATAAGCCAGCTCAACTGCTTCTTCGCCAAGGTCTTGTGACACTTGTTCCTTTAGGCTTCTGGTCAATGATAGGGCTTTGGCTCCATTCACCAAAGAGATCCGACTTCCAGGTTTATGGGTAACCTGAGCCCTTACCATCTTCAGCACGTCTTTGCCCCTTGTAGATGCATCAAGTCTCAGAGTGAAGCTGTCCCCCACCATACCAGAAATACGAACCTCCAGGACTTCCTCACGGCTTGCCAGCTCAACGACCATCGCGGTGCCAGGTTGAGCAGGCTCAAAGAGCCCAAAAAATTCAAGCTCCCTGAAGCCTGAAAACACACATGGTATACCATGTAATGTGGCTTTCTCCAAACATGGTGACCCCAAAATATAGCTGCAGGCCACGCCTGCGCTTCAATGTTGCCCTGTCGCACAGTGGCAGTCTCCTGTCACCAAACGCCACTTGATCCCTTTAGCCAAGTCATAAAACAGCAGTTACCCTCTGGTAAACTAACAGTTTGCTATTGAAAATAGCTATAGAAATAGTGGATTTACTATGATTTACCGTAATTTACCCATGAAAAATTGTGATTTTCCATAGCTATGTAAACGTTTACCAGAGGGTAGCCTCCGGTAATTCAACATGGCGATGGAGAAACTCCATGGCCCAATTCAGTTCGATGATCCGAATCCTCAGTTCGATGGCCATGTCATAGTGCTGGTTATCCCATTCTATCCCCATGAAAAATCCCCATGAAGTATACCCAATATAATAATTATTATATAATCATAAAATCCCCATTATTATAACCAAATATAACCAATATGGATTATCCCCATTCTATCCCCATGATATTATATTATATTATATTATATTATATCCCAAAACCTGGTGGATAAAAAAAAAAAATGTCTTGGGATATAATATAATATAATATACTAGGATATACTAGGTATAATATGGGGATATATTTAATATATTGGGTATTTTAACCATGAAAAATGCACTGGACTTAAAAGGTCCTTGGCGCTGGCATGGGCGCTCTTGGTGCTAATGGCCTTCACAGTGACCTTCTTTTCCACGGACATCCTGTGAGCTGCGGGAAGACACTCAGTGGCAAATATCATGAATCAATCACCAGCTGGCCCAGTTTGAACCCCAGAAATCTCAGAGTTGAACTCAACCCTAGTGAACAGTGTTCAAAACCTTGTTGGTTGATGATTAGTTGCTGGCTTCCAATATAAGGGATTATCACAATCCGTGAGCTGGGAGTCCCGTTCATAACCAACCAGTACCAGTATAGTGGGTTCACTCAACACTAAACAGTGAATTCAAATTGTGAAAATATCCACATGAAATTCAATTCCCATGTTGCTTGGTTGATTCCCATGGAAATTCCCATGTTGGCTAAAAACAGTAAATATATAAATTATATGTTGGCTAAAACATTAAATTCAATTCCCATGTTGGCTAAAAACAACCTATTTATATAAATTATCCCCAGTAAATCGCCACGAAATCCCCCATGGCGTCCTCACGTGGGCGTGTGGCACCGTAACCTGCACTGTGGCGCAGGCGTGGCCACTGACTGCGAAGGCCTTTGGGCAGTAGGCCTCGTGGCGATCGAGGCCTTGGCCGTTGAAACCATAGGAAGTTCATGGGAAAATGTGAAGCAAATCATCGTCTATACAGTCTATACATATGTATTTCAAGGGAAATTTGGGACAAATCACTCCAAAAATGTGGATTTTTGATGCAAAAATGTGGGAAAATCATCTATGAATGTGGATTTAACAGGGATTCGCAAGGATTGATGGGGATTCTAACCATCAATAAATATGGACCAAATAGGTTGTATCCCCTTGTCATCCAAAATTTGACCCATTTTCTCCGGACCCGCCCGTTATTTTGAGGCGGTTCCCAGACAAAACGGAAGGGTAAAATTAAGTCAAAATAGCAGGGGACAGTTTCTTCCTGTCCATCTGGCGTGGGCTAAACCAACCACAATGACTATAAATCTTATAAAAACCTATAAAGGCCCTGATTAAAGACCGGATGCAAACCCGTCAACCTGTGTGTCAAGGTTGGTTGGTTCGCCCACATTGTGAATCTATGGGTTTCCCTCCATGATGAATCTGTGGGTTTTGAACCGTCCTAAATGCAGCTAGTGAGCTAATGCCCAAGTATCTGTCTTGTGGAAGTAGGAATCATCAGGAATGGATGGTATGCTGCCAAAGTGGCCAAAGTGAGTGAAGCCGCACTCTCAACTCTCAAAGTGAGTGAAGCCGCACTCTCAACTCTCAACATTTCCTTCATCAACATCATCACCTTTTGCTTAACCACTGTTGAAGCAGATTTGTTGTTTTAAGCCCGAAAACGGGGGACAACACAAATGACTACGGACAACAAAACCTGATTTTCGCATTGGAGTTGCTGGCATCCATGGAACCAATTGGAACCATGGGTCTTGAAACCCTCCTATCATGTGGGACATTCAATGTGCTCCCTGATGCTCCCTGGATCCCCCATAGCTGGACCCATTTGGTTCACGTCCAAATGGCCCCACTGGCAATGGTCGTTGGGATCGCAGTCCTCGCAGATCGCCTAGCGCACTTGGAATCCTCTGAAACGGCTGTTTTCTTGGGGTGAAATGTTGGATGTGTATACATAGATATGGGGGTTTCCAAAAATGGTGGTACCCCAAAGGGCCCAAAATAGATTGTTTCTGACGGAAAATCCGTGAAAATCATTGAACATCCTATTAAAATTAATGATTTGGGTACCCCCATCTTGGGAAACCTCCATATATCGTATATATATATATACCTGCATTATACATTACAAGCAGTAATCAGTTGAAACCATTCCAACTGGGCATTTCCGGAACTCCAAGAACCGAGTTTCCTGCTTTTCCGGCGACAACGGATGGATCCTTGGGGATACCCCCCCAGCACTGCTGCCTGCTTCAGGATGGACGCATCCTGCAACTTTCCGTCGCTATCCAACTCCACGGGGATCTTACAGGTCAGCCCGTCCTCGCCGTCAGCTGCGGTCAAGCGTCCCAAGGGTGCTAACAGCGGGGAAATCGATGGAAATCTACTGGACGGAATTTGAAGAACCAATTACTTGACCTTTTTTCCTGGTTTGGTTTGGGGGAAGTGAACAGATTCCAACTAATCAGAGTCATCAAAAGAAGTTGAATAGGCTAGGTTATTTGTTGATGAGTTTGTGGAAGCTTAGCTTGGCATTTGGGATCATAGTTGTCCAAAGTACCGACTCACAATGTCATTTCAAGTGTTCAACCTCACCACTTGCCCATTTAACGCGGCCAAATATGTCCGAGTACTCGCCATTCCCATCGTTCCCAGCCATGGCTGAGACATGCTGAGACCCCATCCCATCCACCGTTCGTCCTGGCACACTGCAGGCCACATGGACGGAGCCGCCAAGCTTCCACAGTTCACCCCCTTTGACTGCTGAGGCACACCTTGCAACGGGGTGCCTGTGGAGACATCAAGAATTTGGCGGGATGTATGGATGGTTTTGTTCCAGAATCGACTGTAAAATCCACTTGTTGACCTATTTCATCCTAGTTTAAACACGAAAACGGCTATCCTGTTTTGATTGGGAAACCAACCTTACCTCGTATGTTCAGCTGGGTGGCTTATAGCCGCACTCCTACATCCTCCACATTGAACATAGAACCCCGTTTGAAAAAGGTCCGGCAGGCTTCTATGTTAGATTTGAGGGTGTGTGATTTGGTTATGATGGAAAATAAGCCAGAATGGAGGATATCAAGCAACCATTTTGTTGGATATTGATATAATGGGATATCTCTTCAGCCCCATGTTTGTTGCGCCAAGCAGCACTTCTGCAGCTCAGCGCTCCAGAAGCTCCCCATAATGCACATGCATTCGTCCAGCGCCTGCGTACAAATGAGGAAATGGTAAGTGACCCACACGTGATCCATCTTGGAACAGAAGATCTTGATATTAGAGATATTGGATCCCATCCATTCCCATCCCCACATTCCATATCGATCTTCCCCCATATTTTTTAGTTTCACAAAAATCACAAAATGGATCACCTTTGATCCCATCGAACCCATCCTCCACTTTCACACTGGTCTTGTTCATCAGCTCCACGTGAGGCTTGCGGAAGCCATCCGCCGTGCTGCCAAAGGGCTGGACGGCCCCCTCGGAGCCCCGCCAGGGTTTCCAGCAGACCCAAGGTGTGACGGATCCACTATGAGTGCACGGCCAGCATCATGGATGCTATTCTATATATATATATATGTATATATATATTATTGTATGTATATATATATGTATATATATATATATATTATTGTATGTATATATATATATATGTATATATATATTATTGTATGTATATATATATCAATATATATATTATTGTATGTATATATATGTATATATATATATATATTATTGTATGTATATATATATATATATATGTGTATATATATATATATGTATTATTGTATGTATATATATGTATCTATCTATCTACACAGTATTACTCTCCTAAGAATAATCGATGAATTTTAAGCAAAACGGCTGGGTCAGTGCCCAGTGCCCGTCACCAAGGCTCTACATCTTTCAGATCCGTTGGACGCGCAATCAGCACCGACGCACATGGAAGGCCGAGGCCACAGAGACCCAGGACGAGGGCCCTCTGCATTGATGACCTGCGATGACTGGAGTCGGTTGAGGATGTTTTTATATATATATATATATGTTTATGGCTGCCAGCAAAATGGTGCCCCAGTTTATTCAGATCAGAAACCGTTTGGAAATGCCAGGTGAAGCACTGGGCCCACTGGGCCCACTGGGCATCCGGACGGACTGGGGGAAGGTGGAACCGGTGGAACCTACCACCAGGATTGAGCCACTGAAATGGCTGGCAGTGTACAGAATACCCTCTGGTTATGTCAAAATAGCTATTGAAAATGACCATTCATAGTGGATTTTCCCATGAAAAATGGTGGATCTTTCAATAGCGAACTGTTAAATTACCAGAGGGTAATCATCCTCATCCAGACTCAGCAAAAGTTCTCACCTTCAAAACCTCATCAAACCCAGCTGAATCTCCAACTTGATGAAAGGTAGCATGTTGCAAACCCAAGGCATGACACGGAGAGTTTTCTCACATGACTTACTGCATCCACTTCAGATTCTCAGTCACCTCACCTTGAACTGAAACCGTTTGGAAAAATAGTTCCTTCAGTTCCTGAGAAAAGAATGCCCTTCTGTAAACTAACATGGCTACGGAAAGTCCATCATTCATTTGTATCATGTCCATATGGTGAAGGGTATACAAATGGCCACCGGCCAGGGAATGCAGGTCTCGACATAGCCAAGGGCCGCACACTATTTGTTGCAAGCCTCACCTGGACACACCCACCAGGGTACAACGGAGTCGTGCTTTGTATCTGGCAACAACCTGCTACCCCTGCCTTCAATGTGTCAAAGGGGAAGGCGGCAGCACGCCCCAAAAGCCTTGGAGATCTTGGAGCACAGCAACCAGCGAATAATGCGGATAGCATCAAATTATGTACGTCCAAAGAAAAGTTGCACCCAAAATTCTCCCACAGTTGATTCCAGTTGATGCTTTAGGGAGCCTGGAAATCATCCCAATGTTTGGGCACAAAGTATACCTGTAAAAACCATACCCAGCTCCCCAGGACCTGTCTCTTTTTAAACGCGGCAGTTTTTTCTCTGTACAGCTGGTCTTATCGAATGGTCTTTGTTTCGTGCAGGCCAAAACCAGGTTTCGTCAGCCCAGTTGGCTGTTGAAAAGTCGTTGGCCCAAAAAGGCACCAGTGTCGCGCTGGAGACACCCATAGTTGCTGAAATGTTGGATTACCAAAACTTCATGGAGATAGGGGAAATTGGTTCCACCGGATTCCTGCCATCTTATCAGATCTTACCAGCTTTCCACCGGACGCCTATTGGCCCTTGTATTCTTCAATCATCTTCTTGACCTCCATTAACCTTGGGGTTGCTGACGCAGGATGTCCCAAAAAGCACCCAGAATCCCAATTGTTTCCCCCAAAATTGCTGCATTCACCCAATTCTAAATCAAAAAATCAGCATCAAATGAGTGAAATTACCCTGTTTTAATCATGTTTGAGTCAAAATATCACCGGCAAATCTGCAGCACCAAGTCACAGCAAAGGCTGCAGGCCCTGTCCCGCTGGCTTCGCAAAAGCATCCAGCACTTCTCGAATGGCCGGTGGCACATCGCTGGAGGTCTCATTCTTCACCTCGCTGCTGAAACTCGGGAAAAAAATAGTAGAAATTGTAGATATAATTAACAACTATAGTAAGTATAGTAGTGTTGTAGCTACTACAGTTAGTGGAGTATATCACGTATATCATAATGATTTTACTATAGATAGTTGTGATTGGAGTATATCACATATATCAGAATAACCTTACTATAGTGTGTGGTTATTGGAGTATATCACATAATATCATTTAACATGTATATGTATATATGGGTGCAGGTGGGGTTTCCCAAAGCAGGGGTGATGAAACGTCCCAATCATCATCATCATCATCAACAACACCATCACCGGCATCATCATCATCATCATCATCATCATCATCATCATCATCATCATCATCATCATCATCATCATCATCATCATCCACATATATCCACATATATCCACATATTGTGGGATATCGTTCTAACCATTTGAAGGAGATGTATAAAATCCTGCAGACAAGACATTCACGTACCAAGCCCTGGAAAACATATACTTGGCCTTGATTGTCATGACTCATGACGTGGATGCAATATCATGCAGTCATGTCAGGTAGTCCCACAAGAAGATGGAAACGTATGGAAAAGTCTTCTTCCCATTGTCGTCATGTGGCATCCACCTTGATATGTCCATCTTATTTTTCAGGGGACCATGGGGGACCAAAACTATCCCCGCCCCTTTCAACCCCCCGTACCTCCGGATCATCTCCATCGGTGGTGACTTCCTTGGATGTGCTGAAAGGGATTCCGGAAAATCAACAGCTCAACAAGGCTAACTCCTCCCAACAACAACAACAACAACAACAACAACAACATACAGAAACTCCACTGAACTCCAACTCCATTCACCCAGACCACATCCCAGCTTCGGTAAAGGCGATTTTGCCCTTCCCCCGCGCGTCGCCCACCATGGCTTCGTACTCCACGTTGAACGACACATCCATCAGGTGCCGTCGCTTACCGCGCGACACGGAGATGGAGCAGTCGCCCTTGAGATCGGCCACGGCGACCGTGGAGATGGAGCCCCCGTGGGGAAGGTCGAACTTCCTTGGTGAAACGTGGGAAATGCATGGGAGATCAATGAGATATGAATGGGGAATAAAATGTAATCTTAGTGGTTTGTTGATGTTTGTTGATCCACTGCTCAGTTGCTGATTTTTACAGTTTTCGTGGCTAATCCATCCCCAAAAAGAATCAAAATGTATTTATGTATGGCTATAATTCATCCAGCTTCACACCGATCAAGCCACTCTTCAACCGATCTTCCAGCCATTTGCTCATGCCCTTTTCTTCGTAGGTACCGGCTTGGTTCCACTTGCTGCCACCGCCCTTCCTTGGAGTTGCGGGGTCCCCAAACCATGAAAAATAAACTCAATCATTTCCCTACGTATAACACACACGCACACACACACAGAGATATATACATATTATATACATACACACTACCCTACATGGTGGAATGTGTCCCAAACTGCCTTTCCTCATTCGAACTTGTTTTTTTTTAAGAACCATCCAAAAAACATCCCTCAGATCCAGGCGTCGCATCGGACTCCTCTGTGGGCGCCTCCAACTTTTGTGGCTTCCCAAAGCCCTGCGCCTCGATGAGCTTCTTCGCCTCTTCCGAGATCTCGGTGTGGAAGTAGCTGGTGGTCTTGCCATCCGCCGTCTTCTTGTAGCCACGCATGTCGCTACCTTGCTGCGGAAAACACTATATGTAGTATATGTAATGACATGTGTAGATATATATATATGTGTGTGAATCACATATGCATGTAGAAATAGAGAGAGGAAGATGGTCAAGTGGGAAAAATGATCATCAAACTTCAAAAACTATTATATATATATATATACTATATATGCATATATGTTTATAAACTATAGAAATACGAATAAAGATATAGTATCATATGAAAATATGTCATGTATAATAGAGTATATGATACATATGTGTATATATATATATATATAATATGCATATATAATATGTATATATATATATATTTATACATATTATATATATATAGACACCTCAATTTCGGATTCTCATCCCAACTGAAGAGATCCAAACCAGCGGCCAGCATTGCCATTGCTGCCGTTGCCCGGTTTGGGAGGAGCCCTGGCAGTGGAGGCATTATGCAGTTCCACACGGACATCCTGGGCGTCCTGCTTCAGCTTGGCCTTGTCTGCGGCGTCCTGAGGGAAAACATGCGTTTAAAGCAGCAAGAATTCGGGGGGAATTTTAGCAAAACATGAAGTGGATGTATCGGATGTATATCTCAAAATTGAAAAAAATGGACCTATTTCAACGGGAAAATGATGATACAAGTAAGGCATTGGATTCTGGGGTACCCGTTTTGGACTAGCTTCGTTCGGGATGGAAGCATCACCTCAAATGGTCAAACGACGTTCTCGTAGATAGGTCTCCAATTAAGAGGTGTCGTGATCTCCACTTTGGTGAGTCCAGCATCAAAGTCTTGGGCCCAAAAAAAAATGAAAAAAGGATACCCTCTGGTTATGTCAAAATAGCTATTGAAAATGGCCATAGAAATAGTGGATTTTCCCATTAAAAATGGTGGATCTTTCCATAGCTATGTTAAATTACCAGAGGGTACGTGGTGTTTCAAAACGGAAACAAAAGGATGTTTTGATCCGTCCATCTCGGTCCTTCTCCTTATCCTTCTGGGCCTTATCTATGAGCTCCTGAAAGGACTTGTTCTCCGGCTCCAACTTGGCACCTTCCTGGGCCGCCTGGATGGCTTCATCGAAGTCCCCCAGCCGAAGCAGGGCCTGGGCCTTGCGGTGGTGGGCCTTGACGAAGCTGGGATCCAACGCCAGGCACTTCTTGGCATCGTCCAACGCACCTTCGACCTTGTTCAGGTTCAACCTCACCAGTGACCTGGGGAGTGATTTGTTTTCTGAAGAAAACGGGCTAGTGCTGGGATTCTTTATATAGGATTATATAGGTGTGTACATGTATATGTCATGAACTATCTGCGGAACTATGCAATTTGAGGAGCAAAGCATATCCCCCAGGTTTGATGCACATCCCCAACCTGTTAGAGTACAAGGCCGCTTCTGACTTCTGAGGCAACGATGCCAGCAGGTCGATTGCCTTGCCATACAACAGCTCCGCGCTGGGCATGTCCTTCTGCGCAAAAGCGCCTCTCATCGGATGGAAATGGAACAGGTCATCCTGGGCTTTATCTATTATTTACCATCAAATAAGATCAAAATCCAAGCAGCTTCCTGTAAGAAGGACAACTTGCTTATTCATCATGATTTTACCATGCGTTACCATATCTTACCAATGTTCAATAGCCATGTTATTGGAGGCAACCCAACACCCTCCAACCCTGGGTGCCTTTGGCTCGATTCTTCACCTCTTCACAAAGCCGCAGCTTCGCCGCCTCCTCGACCGGCTCGTCGTTGAGCACGTCGGCATGGCGGTTGTTGGCGTAGGGATTCCCGGAGGGACCCCCCATGGTCGCCCGCGTACGTCAGAGGTGAGCCAAAAATGCTGAGAGAAGGGCGGCTTGGGGGGTTGGAAGCCATGTTGCTGGTGACCAATTTGGGTGCCCTGATACTGCTAGGGTAAAGAATGGTAAAGGATATTTTGGGGTCACAAGAATAGCAAAGAAAATTGGGAGCATTCTCACTCAAGGTACAACATGGTACAACCATCATTGCTGCTCTGTTCGCTGCTGAGCCGCCAGACCCCCCTAAACCACCAGAGATACCTTCGACCACAAGTTCCATGGCGTCAAGGTACAGTGGTGCAGCTCACATGCTCTGTAAACAAACTCACGGCTAGCACCCATGTGTTGCATTTACTCTGGGTCTAGGTTTTTGAGGTGTCCCAAAAATAAAGTTTGACCAGAACTCTGCAGGTCAATAGAATTTCGTGAAAGCAAAGGGGATTTTCGACTCATTCTGCCAGCAAACCGTGGCCTAAAGTGAAGGAAACTGGTAAGTCTTCTCTTTGTAAGTTCAGTCATTGTGTTCCACTTCCCAACCTCTGCCGGCTCATGTGCGCAAGTAAAACCCCTCTTGGGACTGGAGCCATTTTTTCCAACATGAATTTTCCTGCAAGGTTGTCGTGATGCCTCTTCGCAGCTTAAGCATCTTCCCCAGTCTGGGAATGTCAGCAACCACCAAGACGACTCGCTGCCGCGCACCATTCGACCCGTTTTCTCGTTCGCGCTCAGCGGCACCAGTTCCTCATGGAACTCGAAAGTGCTGCATGGCACATGTGTTTCTCTGAACATTGGGTACCCCAGGGTACCCTAAAATCTCCTGGTTGATCATTATGTTCCCTTCTAAATTGCCATATGTAAACGGGGATAAATGGGGTATGCCCCATTTCCGCACAAAGCCACCTCCCCTGCGGCATCCTGCGGCATCCTGCGGCAAAGTTTCAAAGTTCAATTCCTGCTCCGCAAGAGTCTTCCCACTTTCGCAGTGCAAATGCAGTGTTTTGTCGGCCGTCTGCACCTTGATTTGGCAGCTGGCCCACAATCCCGAGCCAACGGTGCACAGCCACATGACTGCATGTTTAGTTGCAATTTGGCTTCAATATACGCTGGCACCACCTTCCATTTTCCCACTCGTACTCCTAGTCTTAAAAGAAAAGGATAGAAAATGTTCATGAGTACAGCTCGGTTCTGCATAGATGTCAAGTTCATACAAATTCTTCTTCCTTCCTCATCCAAAGCAAAATTCCAGACTGTCAGCCCTTCCCCCTTCACTGCTGGGAAGCCATATGATGCCCTTCCTCCGTCAGAAGCTTGCCTCGGCAGGTCTATGTAAGGATAAGAAGTGCGGCTAGATTTCATACCATAATCTTGGAAACAGACTGCGCAGTCAGAAACAAAGTCAGGGAATATGCAAATATGTGTTGCCACAGTGTTGAGATCTTGATTCCATTTGGACTCCGAAACAGCAGGACCTTTTCGAACATGTCTTGCGAAGCTTGATACACATGAGGCATGGCAAAAACCCATGATCCATCGGCAGAATTCACTTCTTTTTTGGGCAGGGTGTCCAAAGTATCAATGTAATTATTCTCCGTAAAGATAGATGATTTTTCCATGAAAAAAACCTTCATTTTTTTGGGAGTTTTTCCGAACTGCCACGTTTTGAAAAAACCGGAGGGTTTGGCTGCCATGTCACAAGTCATTTCGTGAAACTTGCCACAACCCCCCACATTAATCAATGGATTGGTTTAAGGGAAAATCTACAGGAAACCATGGTTTTTATCATCAAATATAGGGGTTTCCTGTAAATTTTCCCATCATCCACTTCTATGAATTAAATCATATTAAATCCATTCTGAATCAGCTATGAATCACCGCACCAAGTTTCCCCCATCCAGGCGCCAGCGTAGAACACCGCTGTTTTGGCGATGGCCCAGCATCAGCCGCTCATGGAACGACAGCACCAAGCCCGAGGCCAAGTGAAGCAATTGACCTTGCCTCGGGAGGATCAATTTAAGGGAGAAGAAAAAAGGAACTCACCCCTGAAAAAATGGAAAAGTGTATAATTGATCACTGATTTATAGAAAAGTATATATGATTTCTTGTCATTTATTATCTATGTGATAGAAAAATGTCTAATAAGTTATCAATATTTCAATGGGACTTTACCAACTTGTATATTTTGGGGGGGGGCTATAAGTGGATAACAATCTTTAAATGGATTAAAATGGTATACTGTAGACATGAATATTTCTAGCACAACATGCGGAAAAAGACAACGGGGAAAATTGCAGGGAATATTCATAACTGTGAATCTGTGTGGGAATATGATTATCATTAGGAAATGATATAAGTGGATAGAGAAGCCAACATCAATCATAAAATATGGACAAATATGATGGTAATTATATTTTAAGCAACAATGCTCCAATCGTTGGGGGTGATTTCACAGAAACTCTTCACCGAAAATCAATGGTGTTTTTCCATGGCTTCTTTCCCCATCAAAACCCGGCATTTCCCTGTAGAATTTCCCTCAAATCCAAGGACCCATCAGCTGGTGCTCCAAGGAACGCATCGTGCAGGAAGAGGAGAAGATGCCGTTCCCGTCTGGAACGCACCAGCATTAGCGGCGCCTCTCAAGGCAGGAACAGGACTTGGAGCAAAATGGACTCAGTTCTAAAATGACCAAAAAATGCACTTAGTCCTGGCATGTCAGAGAATGATAGAGAATGGAGATGTTGGTCAATTGACCTTAGAAGCAAACAGTTCAACTAAAGTTAACTAAAGGCTTTTTCGATGGACAGCGCCTCCTCTAGGTCCAGTGCCACAATGCTCCCAATGCTCCCGAGATCAAGGTCTTCGCCAGGAGCCGGGCATAACCTGACCGATTTTTCGGAGTTCGAAAGTGATCTTCATCGAGATTCCTGTGGAATGAACTGGCAACTAGTTACCCTCTGGTGAACATACAAAAAACTATGGAAAATCACCATTTTTAATGGGAAAATCCACTATAAATGGGCAATTTTCCATAGCCCAGATCCCAGGCCTCGTCCTCACCTCCGGGATCACTGGGCTGAGGAACATCTGCCGCGGGTTCTGGGCACTGCAAACCGTGGCCAGGAAGACGAAACGGTCACCTCAGGGGGCGGCCGTTTCCGCGGGGAAAAATATGGAAAACGTCGAAAATATGTAGCAAAATATGGCAAAATGATGGAATCTAAAAGTTAGAGGGTCCCATAACTTCTTCCGATTTCTACTTTAAGTTCTTTGGTGTCCGTGAAAATACATCACTATAGACTTTTTGATTGGAAACACTATTTGTTTCGAATGTCTTGGTTCTAAAGACTTAGCTATGCTTTTCAATGGGGTTTCCTGTTAGGTCTACCCCATTTTTAGACACACCCAAATATCGCAGTGTTAGATATATCCCAGAAAATATGGGCATGATGTTCCATGAAATCCCCATTAGCCTTTTAAGTTCTTTGGTGAAACCCGTGATTCACCATGCTTTCCAGTGGAATTTCCCATGAAACAATGCAGAAACCTCAGCTCCACACGCCAGGCAGAGCAGTCCTGCTGCAAGCGCTGCAAGCTGATGGAGCTGGAACTGGGCCAAAAGTCCAGGAGCGCCTCGGACTTCCAGCTGACACGGCTGACAGCTTGATGAAAAAATTGCCACTTCAGGGACCGAAATTAGAAGTAAAAAATCGGATATTAGAGGTACCTACCATTTTTTTAAGACCCAAAAAAAGGGCTATGTAGGGGAATATCCTCACAAAATATGGCCTTATATGGTACAGTACCTCCATTTTTGAGGATCCTGAAATTCCCATATACTGATTCACGCAGCAAGATCCACATCATTCTGAAGTTGCAACAGCCGGTTTCTCACCATTCCACAGCCCACTTCCCGGTTTCTCACCACTGCTGAGCCATAACTATGGACACCATGGTCCATTTAGTTCGAGGACTTGGCCTATTCAAGTTGTGATTTTACTCGATTTTACATAGGAAATGTGCTCACCAGAGGGTATCCATGGGTATCCCAAATCAATCCATCAATCCTGGGTAAAAATGTACCCTTTGAACATCACCCCACTGAGGGGAATCATACCACTACCACCATCAACGATGAAATCCCAGCAGTACATTTACCAACTCTATCCCCATCAAAAGGTCATTGTATAAACGTGTCAAGACTGTTTAAGCCCCAAAAAAACATCTGGAACATCTGGAACAATCCGCCATTTAAGTAGCATCTATTTATAGCTGATTTTCCCATGAAACCTCAGGAAAACTGCCTTAAATTCCACCACTATGCAATGATTACTTATAGCAGCTACAGCAGTTTTTAATACGACATGTTCCCATGACCACTGATAGCAGCAGCTATTGGGATAGCCCATATGTTCACCCATTTTCATCACTTTCCCATTGAAAACTCCTCTTTTCCTCTCCAAAAATGTCCCCAACAACACCACCCCCACGGCATACCCTCTGGTAATTTAACATAGCTATGGAAAATGGACCATTTACAGATGATTTTCCCAGCTAGAAACCTCCATTTATCATGGATTTTCCAGTTCGCTATGTTAATTTACCAGAGGGTAACTTGTCCGCGCCACACAGTGCCCGCTGGTCCATCCGCTGGGCTGCAAAGCTTCCAGCATCGCCTGGTGACTGCAGAGCACCAGGCACCGGTCCAGGGCCAAGTCGCAACGGGCCAGCCCTGCGATCATGGCTATGGGTGAATATATTAGGGTGATATAGAATCTTTAATGGGTATATAGGAGTATATGATATATCAATGGCTCTAGTCTAGTACATCATATGATTATACAACTTTATACATGTTTTTTTTTTCTGACTATATACTATTATAATATTATCAATCATAGCTACCAATATATATATATGAGTATTGTCATAGCTATAATCAAATATGTGTACTATATGTTGAGTAAAGTTATTATGCATATACATCATAAATATCATATATCAGAAAATGTGTAATATATTGTAATGTAATATAATATACATATATATATATATATGTATATATGTGATATATCTATAGGTGCAATGATTGGACAATCAATGGCTACGGACCGTCCAGCACAGGAGCCTTCACAGGTGATCTGGTAGCGCTCAATGGCCATCTCCCATGTCTCCTTGCAATTTCTGTAGCCTCTGAGAACTTTTCACATAGCTATGGAAGATCACCATTAGTTCATAGATTCATAGGTAAATACCATTCTATAATCGGTATATACAATCTGGTAAATTAACACAACTATGGAAAATCACCATTTTTCGTGGGAAATACCAGAGGGTGTATATCTATCTATCTATCTATCGATCGATCGATCGATCGATCTATCGATCTATCGATCTATCATCTATAAATCACCATGTTCAATAGCTACGTGAAAAATTACCAAAGGCAGCCACATGATGCATCTGACCTCCAACACGGGCTGGTCCCAAATGGGCGCAGAGGCGACGGTCGGCAAATCCACATGAACCTGTGGCAGCACCAAGCGACGACATCAGATGGAAAGGTAAAAACATAATTAGACATCATGGCCACGATTTTCATGGCATGATGAGACATGATAAAAATATGTTCATATCATATGATATTAATATATTATATGGTTTTCATTATGTATATATATATATATATGTATATGTGTATATGTATATATGTATATATGTATATATGGTCTTCCTCTGGCCAACTCAAGTGGAAACAGAAGATCCACCAAGCTTTGACCTTGGTCCCCATGGAGAGTTGGAAATCCTCTTCAGCGATCATCCAGAAAGCTTCAACTCCAACTACCCTCTGGTCAAACATGGCTGGCTGGTAAATCCTATGTAAATGGAGCTGTGAATGTGAAATCCACTATATAATAAATATAATATGTATATATATATATGGTGGATTTTCCATTGCGATGTGTGATTACCGGTGGTTCATAGTCTACATGACATGTTCAAGTTCAATTTTTTAAAATAGATACTCAACTGCAACTAGATATCTAACCATAGATCTGGATAAAGTTGGAGTTGAGTATCTATCCTATATATACCCTCTGGTAAACTAACATAACTATGGAAAATCACCATTTATAGTGGATTTTCCCATGAAAAATTGTGATTTTCCATAGTTATGTTAGTTTACCAGAGGGTAATTCAACCATAGTATAAATAATATGGTTGGATTCTTGATATTCACCCAATAATTCACCAACCTAAAAAAAAATCAGCAACTGGGGGATGATGCCGCTTACCATAGACGTCTATAGACGTCTATGATCGAATCGTCAGATCCTGATGAAAAAAAAGACAGAGAGATATTCTTCAACGATATCCCCACGAGTGAGGTAAACAAAAAAAAAACATCCCGAAATCATTATTTTTATCCATCAATAATCCCCAAATGCTAGGTTTATTATTGGTTTTACCCCCCAAATATCCCAAAATGTCATGGTGAATCCCCATCAAAAACGGTCATAATTGGAGGTATACCCACCCCACTATATCACCAGTCGTTTCCTCACCTTGGTTGCAGCGCTCGGCCAGTCCGCCAAGCCAGGCTCTGCATAGAGATCCGCCTCCCCCAGGGCTGCAGTCCAAAGGGAGTTGAATGGGTGAATTTCATGGGTGTTGAATGAGTTTTCCCTATGAAAATAGTGTGTTTAATGGTTCTGATAATATCATTGGATTGGTTTATGGGAAAATTTACAGGAAACCATGGTTTTTACCATCAAATATAGGGTTTTCCTGTAAATTTTCCCATCATCCAATTCTATGATAATATGTTTTTTTCATATGTTTTACCGTAATGACTTGATATGGGTGTTCATGGATTTTACCATGTTTGACCTATGAATCCACTGAGAGTAATGAGAAGGAAATGTGGAAAATGGTTTCTCCTAGAGTATTTGGTTGATTTTATATGCGAATAATGTTTCTAAGTCTAAGTAATGAATACGGTCATTCAAATCCAATTTGGGTTTCTCTTTTGATATGGCAGTTTGTAGTGAAATATTTGAACATGTTAACGGCTATGAAAATACGGTCATTTCATGTTGTTTATAGTCGTTAAATGAAACAAAATGCAGAAAACCATGGTTTTTCCCAGCTACCGTCATATTGAGGTATCCGTGTTCCCTTCAAACAAGTCTGGGAAAAAAGAAAAAAAAAAGCGGGGAATTGTCCTTTTGAAATGGTCCAATATTTGTAGCACATATTAATCCTCACCTATGAACTACCCTCTGGCAACTGAACAGGTCGCTCTGGAAAACCACCATTTTTAAGAGGTAAAGCGTCGAACTCAATGAGCCCTTGTCTATAGCACGCGGCAAGAAAGTACAGGAGGGTACATCCTCATCTGACGAAAAAACTATCTTAATTGTTACAGTAAGCTGTTATAAAATATTATAAACTATTATAAACTATTATAAACAATTATAAACTATCATAAACTATTAAACCTTTCAGAAAGTTCACCCGATTTTCACTACCAGAGGTCCGATTTCACCCATCGCATCCGCTCCTGCAGCCGATTCGCCACGATTTTGGCGGTCTGCACACAGCGAAGTGATGGAGAGGTCACCACCAAGGGCCTCGGCCAGACGCCACCCCCATCGCCACCACGAGGGGGATGAATCTCGTTGAGAGCAGAATAAGATGGGAATTTTGGAATGATCACTTTATTGTTGAACTATTGGTCAGTTGGGATCATGACATTCCCAATATATGGAAAAATAAAAGCCATGTTCCAAAATGTTCCAAACCACCAACCAGTAATTGATATTGAACTCCAATTGATATTGAACCAGAACTTAATCTCCCATGATTTTTCTTGCTGAATCCTCCCCTAAACCCTATCTTCATCGGCTCCCCATCTCCCAGCCTGGAGTTCTCTTCCAATGCTTTCTCCAGGTGAGCTGCGGTAAGCTGCGCCTGTAATGTTGTCATCTATGAAACTGTAAACTCCAAAATATAACAATGTATAACTTATACCATTTGGTTATTTAACATAGCCATGGAAAATCACCATTTTGAATAGGTAAACCATCTATAAATGGGCCATTTTCCATGGCTATGTTAATAACCAGAGGGTAAATGTTCTTCTGATTCATTATGAATCATAAATGTTAGAACCAGCAATGGATTGGCTGCTCCAAAAATCGTTGTCCCTTCATCCCATTCTGGGAGACCGGAATTATCTCCTGGATATGGGGGAGAAACAAACATGGTACGACATGAGCCATTAAAAATACCCCTATCCCATCTCATTATACTAGTTGGTTGATAGGTTTCCCTATTATGGGTTATCATAATCCCCAGTAAATCAGGTAGTATAATCCCCTATAGCAATCAATTCA
>Ga0126342_10000489_pt1 | contig 43598 bp, 36 predicted proteins | sample Cyp1metagenome_FD_92528 | JGI IMG/M metagenome (GOLD analysis project Ga0126342, IMG submission 92528) | Coral microbial communities from Lord Howe Island, Old Settlement Bay, Australia - Cyphastrea 1 metagenome | ecosystem: Host-associated > Invertebrates > Cnidaria > Coral ...
CCGGGTCATAAGCCTTGGCTGCATCCGGTGTCAATTGCACAAGCTGAAAATCTCTTCGAGCCTCAGCATCAGTTTGCAGGCGATGTCTGAGTTGAGGGTCAAGCTCCATCCAATCTATTTCTCATTCAGCTATGGCATCAACAAATGTCTGTAGGTCATCATCTAGCTTTTGTCTCTTGGGTGAATCTGGTCGACTCTCTGTTGGAGGCTGCTGGTTTTGCTTGAATTTCTGCAACAAATCGTAGTCTTCCTGGGTGATCTCGACTCTCGGCTGCGCCGACGGTGTCGGCGAAGCAGGCAGTGTTTCAGTTGCCATGGCTCAAATTGAGTGATCGAGCGGGAGTGCTGGAATCAAAAGAGAATTGTGAGTGAGGTGTCTCAAAAGATTCAAAAGTCAAAATGAATATGTGCGTGCCAGCAAAGGCAGGTGCAAATCATAGCAGTCATAGCAAAAATAAAACACTTGAAGAATTGTTACACTTCTCGAGTGTGCGAAGCTTGACACAATGAATCCTTAGTTCGACAGGCAGCGAAGCTCGTGCCAAATGCCTTTTCCTCTTGTTTGGAGTTGTTAAACACGATGGGGGCATTTTGTAGCGAAGGAAGCTCCGTCTTTTTGGAGGGTTGTGATAAGTGAAGACGGCATTTCATAGCAGAGGCTATTTGGCGCAGCTCGGCAAACTCATCCTATAGCCCGGAATTTGTGAATGATTATTTTAAGGTGCAACAATTAATTTCTCCCCTTGACTTGGAAGTGCATACGTTATTAGCTTCCACCACCGGCCCACCCATTCACCCACGCAGCCTACCCACCCCCACTCGCCCACTCGCCAACCTCCCAACCCATAGCCATTTGCCGCAAACCCATTGTTGCCACGCGCTGCAAACCATAGCAGTTGACCTAGCATGTTACGCACGCAATGTTTCATTGCAAATGCGCTGCTACATTGCTACGTGCGAAACAATATGTCTTTCATTTTTTGCAAATTGTCATGATTGGATTCGGACAGTTTGAATATTGTTAGAAACTGAAAGGAACACATCGCGTAACACATGTCAAACATTTCAAACTTCATTTTTTATCCCGCAACTAAGTGGGACGCTGTGTGAGTATTTGGAGGGCACAGTGTGGCCATGCATGTTGAGATAGAAAAAAACATACAACCTGATCGAACTGTTGCATGTTCTCGCTGCAAAAATCACTTACATTTTTGGCTCCGATGCAGCTTAATGTAGTTGACACCGCTGTTGGAGGGGCTGGGGCGCACACAAACAGAAAAAAATGTTACGATATGTTACAAATTTTCAGGGTTACAAAAGATTCGCAGTAGTGGGTTTTTGAAGCGAATGTCGAACTATACATAAATTTGCCAACATGAGCCATGACTGTTCAAAACATATTTTTTTTGTCGAACAGTTTGGTGGCGCAGACCGTCTGTGTGGGTTGGGATCATTGACGCCCCAGCCCCGAAATTTCCATAGCCAATGCTCTTGCGTTTGCCGGCATAATCGCGGGAAATGTCACCTCATCAGCATGCTCCCACAGCACTGGACTCTTATTTGCTTTGGAGCTTGTTCTAGAGTATATACATATGTCAAAACAGGACACTGCGACAACTCAAACATTGATTTTTACTGAAGGTATGCGAGATCATTTGATTTTCCTTTTGTTTGAGGGGGAAAAGGGCCAAACATTGCTGAGGAAATGTTCCTTCACGCACTTAACGCACTTGGCATTGCTCCTGAGCATAATTCCCAGGCGCGGGTTTTGTTGACCTTTGGAACTTTGGATTCAAGGAAAACATGATGGAGTGAAACTGTGACTCAATGATATGGGCAATGTTTTGTCCAATGCTGCGACTTGTGCAATCTCATGCGCCTGTGGTAGCACTGTTGCACAGGCTCGAGGCATGGATGATGGTCTCGAGAACCGGCGAGATCACAATGCTTGGGCCTGTTCAACTTCTTCCATATGAGAAACATCAACGTGATCCATGGGTCTCTTTTCGCCGAGCTGGCGGCACGCAGTGGGACATAGTCGTGCGAAGCAATGATGAACTGTGTCTACCTCAGTTTCTGTGAATTGGTCAAGGTCAAATGAATTCGAGCAAGTCAAAATAAGTCAAATGTAGTTGAGTCAATGCATTCATTTATTTGAAATCATATAACATATATTTGTGTGCATTCTGTAGTTTGACTCATTTTTTGCATGCATGCGTGGCGTTGAGAAAGTCTGCCTGCATCACGATGGTCAGGTTCCGGATGCAATACCTTTCTGATGATGTGCTGGTCACTTGGGGAAGTCAAACGACTTTTTCCTACCGCACCATATTTACATCTTTGCCTGTTGCTGACATGACGTGGATGGGGGTAGTTCTCTTTGCTTCAGGTGTTGCGAAATCAGGTTTTGAGATGCTTGTAGTTGGGTTTGCTCATTCAGAGTCTCTTCCATCAGCAAAGTCTTTAGTTCAACCGGGCTTCTTTTTTTCTTCAAAATCTGTCAGTTCCGGCTTGGCACTGCTTGTCTCAGACACTTCATTTCTTGGAGCCATGCTTTTGTGCCGAAGCCTTGCTTGCCTTGATCCAGTTCCTTCTGCCCTTGGATTTTCACGCGGTGGGTTAGTGGCAACCGTATTGGACTTCTCACGTGTTGATGCCTTCTTTCCTTCGCAAAATGCGGTATGAACAGAAACATCTCTTGCACTTCTATCAAGATCACAATTGAGGTCTCTGTCAATGAATGATTTCACACACCTAGATGTAGCGATGTTGATCCAAAGTCCAGTGCAGCCTGGTTCTTCAGTTCCTCTCCTCCGAAAATTCAACCCAGGTTCCTTGCTTTCAGTGCTGGATTTTGCAAGCCTGTCCTTTTCCCTGGCATCAAGATGCACTTTGGATTCGTTTGCGCTAGTGCCAGGAAAAAACAATCTAGGCACATTTGTGTCATGTTATCATATGACATTAGAGGTCTCCATGTCCTTGCAGTCTGTCTCACATACAGGTTCAGCGTTGTTGCCAATTGCACACGGCAACATGGAAACCTTGATGTTGGCTTTCGATCTTGTTCAATCTGACAGTCTTCTGTTGCTTGGGTTGAAGAAGCCTTTTGAACCATTGTTGGCTGTTGGAGGCTTGAGCCAGCTGGCTTTGTTGATGCTGTTGCATGGGTTTCAGCACTTAGATTCTTTGTTATTCTCATGCCTTCGTTCTGCAGTGGGAGAGATGGATGCAACAGAGTTGCGGCTGGGACATGCAATGTCTGTCTCAGGTTTGGCCCGAACGGACCTTTTCTTTTTGGTTCTGCGACATGTTCATTTTGACTTTACGCTGTTTTTGCGTGGCACCAGCCACTCTGGGTTGCCATGTGTGGTGCTTGATTCCTCTCGGCTAGGACCTCCACCTGTTCCCAGAAGAACTACTTGCCTGGGGATTCCTACAGTTTTGATGGGAAACGCCAGAGTTTTTTCTGCTTCGTTGGTTTTCAATATAGCTCATTGCGAACTTACCATGCCTTTGCAAGCCGCAAACTACTTGGACTCATCGTCTTTCACTGTAAACTCCGCTTCATTGGGTGTTTCGCTACTGTTGAAAGCTGTCGCTCACCTAGAATTGTTACTGCCTGCAGGCAAAATTTTGACACTGGAAGCTTTTCTGTTGGTTCAAGGCATGGCTTGATCAGCATCAGCGACAGCAATCTTAGACTTTGGGATGGTTGGGCCGGTTATTCCCCTGAGGGCATTTGTACAATTCGGTCTTCCACTTCTTGTTTTGGGATGCGTCCAGTTGGGCTTTCACCTTACGTTGCGGAGGTGGACTTGTTTAGATTTGTCGGTGCTCTTATTTGGTATTTCAAGGATGGGGTCATGCTTCAGCTTGCCCATACTTGACCTCTCATCTTCCGATGCGTCCTTGATACTACGTAGCCTTGCTTGTCCTGAGGCTTCCACATTTGTGTTGACCGCTTCTCAATTAGATGCACCTTCCGTGTTGCAGGCTTTCACATGCCCAGGTCTTCAGTTTCTTCTGTCAGGCATGGCTGGCTCTGGCATATCTGGCGATTTGCTGCTGGCGTTGGACTTTTCCAATCTCGGCTTCTCCTCACTGACGAGATTTTTTGACAAACTTGATTTCACGTGTTCTGCCTTGGACTTTGTTCACTTTGCACTGACAATGTCACTGCATCACCTCGCTCACTTGGACTTTTCTCTGCCTTCCGTAGATGCATCGCACCTGGATTTGCCTTTGCTGTTGCAATCATTCGCTTCTTATGAGTCTTCTCTGCTGCTTTTTGGTCTAGCACGCCTTGAATTTCTTTCTATGTTGCCTGTGCAAGACTGTGTGCATTTAGAGGTCTTGTTTTCAATCCGATCATTTTCTTACTTTGGCTTGGCCCTGTTGACCTCGGAATCCTTTCGCTTGGGCCTCTTCTCACTGATGCGTTGTTTGTCAGGATGCTCTATGCTGGCCTCAGGCGTGTCTCGAGTCGATTTGCTTTTCGCTCTGCCACTGATTGAGAGTGCTATGCTTGATCTGTCTTTCTCACCACGAAGATTTGGTTGATCGGACTTTATGTTGCTAGTTGTGGATGTTGCTGCCCTGGAAATCCTTCTGTTTCTGCATTGTTTTACCTGAATTGAATCGCCATCATCACTTTTCAGATTGCTGCGTTCAGGGCCACTGCTTCCAAGCATCGGTTCTGAATGCACAGGAATACTTCTGACACTTCGCGGGTGCCCCCGTTCAAACGTGTTGCTTCCAGTGCTTGATTTTACTGGCACTGCCTTTTCTGTGTCGCTTCAGGGCCTTGCATGCTCAGACTCCTTGCTACCTGTGAATTCCCTTTTGGATTTGTCATTGTTGCTACGTGCTTGTTCATAGTTGGGTGTCTCATTTTCAAGTCTTGACATGGCCCAGTTTGGTGTTTCATCATTTCCAAAAAGCCTATCAGGTTGTGGGGCAGCTACGTCAGTATTTGACTCTTTGAAACTGGATTTCTTCTTAATTTTGAGGTCCTTCATGTGCCCTGGAACAAGTCTATTGGCAGTCGGCACCAGCTCCAGTGGTGGAAAGACCATCCGAAACATGGACGGAGATGTCCGAGCTGAAGTGACAGAGAGTGGTGGTCGTTTCATAGGTGACTGGACTATGCCCAGCAACTTAGCAAATTCAATCAGCTCATACGTGCGAGTTGGCTTTCTATCTGTCTTCGATTCGGCTAGTCCAGAACTGACTCCTTTTCTACAGAGCTACTGTCGGTTTGCCTTGATCCCGCCAGTCTGCGGAAGTGTTTGCTGTGATTTGCTGCTATTTTTGCTTGACTTTGTTCTGCTTGGCCCTTCTTTGCTGCTGCACTCAATCTCCAGCAGACCAGGTTCCTTTCCGGTGATTTCCAGCTTTGCATCTCTTGGTGTTTTGTTGCTTTTACAAGCTGTTTTGCACCTTGAAGTCTTTCTAACGGCCTGCGGCTTGTCATGTGCAGGTCTCATGTGCTCTCTCCCGGTAGTGGATTCGACCTGTGCGGCCTCATCTTTGCCTTTGCGGAGTTCAGCCAAGCTGAGCCTTTCCACATCAGCACGTGTTGCACATTTGGGCTTAGCATCTTCGCTGCAAAAACCTGGGTGAATGGATTTAGCAATTTCTTGCAGCAGATTGATGCACCTGGACCTTTCCCTTTCAGTCCCAGGCAGCGTATGCCTAAGCTTTTCGATCTTAACGCGTAGCTTTGCATGTGGCAATTTGTCATCGATGTTGAGCCACTGCCAAATTGAACCAGCACTTCTTCCGAAGCGATGTATGGACTCCCTTTTGCCAACACTTGGCGTTTCATGCTTCCATGTCCGTTTCCTGCTTGTTCTGGACTATATCAATTTTGGCTCATCCACGTTCCTTCAAAGCCTGGGGCGTTCGGGTCTGTTTCTTTTTGCTCCTGAAGCTTGCGCAACGGGTGTGCTTTTGCCATCGAGGAAACTTTGTTGCATGGGGGATTTGGTACTAGTGCAGGGCAGCTTCCGAGGTGATTCTCTGACCCTCCTTGGCATGGCTTCTTCGGGTCTCACTTTGTTTGCTAGGGCATTCGCGTGGCCTGACGCTCTGTCGCTCGCTTTCAGTTTCGCTAGCCTGGCTTCTTCATTCGTTCTGCGGCAAGTACAGCATCTTGGATTCCTGATTCTTTTGGTGGCTAGTCAGCGTGCAGAGCCTTTCTTGCCTCCTGCCATGCACGGACAACTGGGTGTGATTTCTCTACTCAAAAGCCTAGCCCACTTAGAGGTCTTCCTGCTGGTCTTTTCGCTTGTTGCGTTGGGCTTTTCTCTATTGTCGAGATCATTTGCACGTCTCGGTCTAGCGTTGGTGCTGTTAGGTGTGGCAAAAGTTGGCAGTTTGCCTGTCCTTGCCTTGGCCCAACTCGGCTTCCTGTTGTCGCCTCAGCAAGTCTCATGTTCTGGATTTCCGATATCGGTGCCATCTGTGGGAACTTTAGGATCTTCGTTGCTACTGCAAGTATCTACCTGGCATGGCTTCACGCTGCCTGCGTGTGGTGTGGTTCACATGGATGTTCTCATACTTGCTCCGAATCATGCGCAGATGGGCTTGCTGCTTCTACTCAAATCCCTTGCACAATTGGAGTTCACAGTGCCAGCCGTTGGCTTCACCGGCTTAGGCTTCCTTGTATCACTCCGCACTTTGCTTGGGCTTGGCTCGCCGTTGTTTGCTTTCAGTGTTTCGAGACTTGGACTGTTTGTTTCAGTCTCATCATTTGCATGCTTGGCTGCATCTTTTTTATCGCGCAGCTTCGCCCAACTTGGATCAGACACCCTTCTTCAGGGAATGACCCAACTTGGCTCACCACCTTTCCTGAGACACTCCTGCAGAATGGAATTAGTATTGTTGGTTTGTTTGTCTGCAACTACGGGATCCTCAGTCTTCACTGTTGGACATGGGATGTTTGGATTGCCCGTTTTGATGAAAAGCCTTGTCAAAATTGGACTTGCTCTCTTTGTAGCCTTTTCAGGATATTTTGACCCGTTTTTGTCGCTTCAGCAAGTTCTGCGCGCAGGGCCAGTGACGCCTGTGGGCCCATTCCTTGGAAGACCAGGAAGTACAACACTTGTCATTGATCTTCTGCGACTTGGTTCAATCCCTTTCTCGAAAAGCTTCTCAAGACTCGACTTTCTGTCTCTTGCCCCAGATTTACCCATTCTGTTCGGATCAACGTTGTTGCCTCACAGCTTCAAACATCTCGCCTCATCATTTCCCACCATAGGGCACAAGTGCTCAGAAGCACTGCTGTCTACAATGGACATTTCCACGCCAGAGCCATTGACTCTTGTAAAGAGTTTGTTGCATTTTGACACATTTCTGCTCATTCCAGACTTCTCACAACCAGGGCTGGTCGTGCTGGTGCAGCGCTTTGCTGGTCCAGAGCCAACATATCTGATTTTGGGACCATCATGCATTGACACATTGCTGTCAGTTTTGACTTATGGCATTCCTGGCGCTTTTGCTTTGATGCGGTCTTTCGGATGCTTAGATTTGCCATTTCTTACTTCAGACATGAGTCAGCCTGACAGCTTAATGTTGGTGCGCAATTCCATATGCCTGGACTCTGGGCTATTTTCTTGTGGTGAATGCCAGTTCTTCCAAGTTTCAGTGCAGGAATTCTTAACGCTTGATTTGCTGCTTCTTCTGCGAGCTCTTTCATGACTCGGATCGGTTTTACCTGCTGTCAGCTGCACGCACGCAGGACCAAGCCCACCGTCGCATGGCATGTTGCCATTTGAGTCTCTGTTGTTGATGTTTGGGTGCTGCTGTGCTGGTCCAACCTTCTTGATTTCTGGAAGCGATCTATGTGACTCCTTTCCTTTGGCGCAGGGACTTGCTCATCTTGGGCTAGCACCTTCGGTGGTCGGACTTTGCAGTTTTGAGATGCTTCTGTCACTGCAAAGGTCCGCATGCTCAGGGTTTCCCTTGCCGTCGCCTGGTTTTTCATGGTCAGGCTCTTTGGTGTCTGCGCCAGGCATGGGGCATCTTGGTGCAGGATTTTTGCCACAAGCCTTTACATGCTTGGCTGTCTCCATTTCAGCGTGGGACTTCGGGCATTACGACTCATTGGTACCCTTGCAAAGTCCAGGCAGGCCGGAATTACCGTCATTGGCTTTTGGATTACGTTTCGAACCTGCTTTGCCAGTCTCTGATCCTTTGCACCTAGACAGCTCGACATTTTTGCAGAGCTGTGCTAGACTTGATGTCTTCCTGCCGGCCCTGTGCTGGTCTCACTTTGAACCTACCCTTCTCCTGCGAAGCCCAACCTGGTTAGATTTGACACTTTTTCTGACTGGCAGTGGTGGCCTTCAGCAACTCTCAGTGCAGGACTGGGCACATCTTGAGCCATCTATGGCGATCCAGAGTTTTTCTTGTGTTGATGCTGTGGTTTCTGCAATTGCGTTGGTGAACTTTGGCATGCTGCTTCTGATTCGTGGAAAATGCTGGCTGGACTTCTTGCTGCTTCCGGCAGGTTTTGGCTCCACGGGCCCGTTGCCATTTGCTGCTGAGTTGACTGCAATTCCTTTGGGCTTCCTGCTGATGATTCAAAGCCTTGTTTGCGTAGGATTGTTGGTTCCTGCGCTAGATGCCACCACTTCAGGTCCTGCAACCTTCTTGCAAAACATGGCACGACTAGGCGTGCTTATGGCAGTTGTAGATTTCACTTCTCTAGGCCTTTTCGTGTCAATGAGGGCCCTCTCATGCTTTGGCTCACCTTTTCCGGCTTTAGGTTTGACATGGCTAGGCTTCGTATTCGTGCTCCTGGTTGTCAGTCTGGCCAGCCTTGAGGTTCCGATGCCTGTGCAAGCCCTTTCTTGATCAGGCTTTCTGCCACCAGCTGTAGCTGCTGTTCCTCCAGATGTCCTTTTGCTTTTGAAGAGTTCTGACTATTGTGATGCTGCAATTCCACCCGCTGGACTTGCTTGATTCGACTTCGCCTCCTCCCCTCCAGTTCCAGGTGCTGTGCACACTGGGTCTGTCCTAATCACGCGAGGATTTTCGCACTTGGGGGCTCTGCCTTCGGTTCCAAGCATGTGCGGGCCAGGTGCATCCCCTTTTCTGCACAAATCGTGCTGTACAGAATCTTCATCCCTACCATTTGGTTCTATGTGACTCGGGCCAGTGCCTTTCATTATTGGAGTGTCATCCTCAGGGCCAGCACCAATGACACAGTCGTCTGCATGGTTTGGGCCCTTCTTGACGACTTTGGGTTTAGGTCGTGTTGGTTTTGTGTTCACCTTGTTTGTGCCGGACTTTTTGCATTTGGGCTTGTTCTTGTTCCTCCAAAGCCTCGCACAATTTGGATTGTTTTTGTTTGTCTCCGATTTTCTTCATTTGGATCTACCACTCTCCCCACAGCAACTTGGACAAACCGAACCTTCATTTCTTGTGCTGGGGTCTGCTTGCCTTGGCTTGCTTTCCTTCCCGCCAGTTGCTGATTATTGTACTGTCGAACTCTCCTTGTTTCCACGTGGTCCTTCAAAGCCCGGCTCCCTCGTTTTGGCATCAGATTCCAGCTTTGACCCAGTCTTGTTTCTTCAAAGCCCTATCAGGCTTGGTACTTTTTCATCGTATTCTGGCAGAGTTGAATGTGACGCATCCCGTGCACTCTCGGTGATAAGCTTTGCCCTGCTGGGTGTCTCTTTGCTTGTCCAGTCTTCCTTATGCTTGGATTCAGCGACATCGGTGTTGAGTTTTTCTCAGACTGACTTGCTTCCGTTTCCACAGTCGCTGGCATGGCTGGATTTGCCTTTAGTTGTGATGAGCTGCAGGGCTTCACGCACTGTGCCAATCTTGGACATGTGTTCCATGGATGTCCCGTTTCCGACCAGAAGCCCTTCACATCTTGCTTTGTTTTTGCCCGTGATGAGCTTCAATGCTATTGGTTTCTTTCTGCTTGTGCGGACTCTATTTTGCATTGGCCTTTCATTTCTCTTGAATGGACGCAGAGGATTCGCCCCACCGATTTTGGACTTGAGCTTTCCAGAACTCTTACTGCTATCAAGATCTTGTGCTTATGCAGACTCGTCTTTACTCTTATTTTCTTCTATTGGCTCAGGCTCTCTCTTGCTTCTCCAATCCCCTTCTCGAACAGGGTCGCTTGTGTTTGCTTTGGGAGTCCAAAGGGTTGGGCCAATATTTGCTACTTCAATTGTTCATTCAGTCAGCCTTGATACCCTGCTTCCCTCACATGGACTCTCAAGACTTGAGTCCTTGCTGTTTGCTTCGGAAATGGCGAGCTTGGATTCAGGGTTGCCTTTGAAAGGTATCTGCAAGGTAGATTTAGTCTTGTCACTCAGCTTCAGCTCCAGACTTGGCTTCCCATTAATAGCTCCAAGCAGTGTTCAATCAGAACTCTTTGCTTTGCCTCAAGGGTTTGCTTACCTCGGCAGCTCGATATTCGTAATGACTTCGCTGGTAGAGCCATCATTTCCTTCCCAATCACTCTCTCAAAGAGGTTTTGCCACATCCGCGTTTAGTGCGGTGAAGCTGGATTTGCTACCTATCCTGGATCCTGGCAATCTTGGACTCTTCTTTTCTCCAAGAAGTATCTTTCACGTGAGCTTCCCACCAGTTGTCTACAGAATTGCTGCATTGGATTTTTCTTTGCTGGTGCTGGATGTTTCCAAGCCAGAGCCAGTGTCATTCTTGAAAGGATGTGGTCGGTTTGGATTGTTTTTGCTTGTGTCGTGTTGCTCCAGCTCGCATTTTGAATTGCTCTTGGCTTTGCGGAAGGTTTTATGGTCAGGCTTCCAAGCATCGCCGTTTGGAGTGGTTTGGTTGGAATCTTTGCTGTCAGCTCCTGGCCTTGAGAGTCTTGACAGTCTCCTTTTCTTGAGGAACCTGAACTGAACCGACTCATTCTTGCTTCCATGTAGAGTTCATTTGGGGTCATTTTTTCCAGCGTTTGACCTTGGCCATCTCGGCTTGTCAATGCCACCCCGCACCTCGACGAGAGTGGATTCAGCTGTCCTTTTCATTGGTGCCCGATCTGAAAACTCTCTGGCAGCCTTCGACTTCTTGCATCCAGATGCTGCAACTCTGTCACAGGGAGCTTTTAGACCAGACCGGCAACTTGTGGTGATGGACTTTGCTCAAACGGAATTCTTCCCGTTGCTCCGTAGTGCCACCTGCTCAGACGCTTTTCTGTCAACTTCAGGACTTGCAGCTGGTTTGTCCACGGCAGAGTCTTTGCCAGTTGTTGATGCCGCACTCCTTGAACTTTTGATTTTACTGCATGGAATTGTGTGTTTAGATTCGGTCATGCTTGTGATGGACATTTCCTATCCAGAACTCCTGCTGTTCCTGCAAGCACCATCTTGGCCAGAAAGTGCACCGCTTCCATGGGGCATGAACTGCTGCGAACTTCTGCTGCTCTCACTTGACTTTTCTAGTCTTGGTTTTTTTCTGCTTCTCCAGGCTTCTTCACACCTGGGCATGCCGCCAATTGTACTTAATTGTGCCTCAATTGGTAGCCTCATGCCACTGCGCAGACATGGATACCCAGAGTCAGCCCTGCTGCCGATGGGCCCATGCAAGCTTGGCCCAGTATCTTTGCTGCCAGTGCTGGACAACAACATCATCGGCCCACCACCGCCACTCAGGACACTGCATCGTCGCATCGTTCAGTTTTTGTATGTTTTGGTTGACTTCGCAGAATTCTTGCCCCAAAGTCCCAAAGACTCATATAATGAAGTGCTTTCTCCAGCTTTTACTGAGCCGCGTTTGTGATTCTTTCAGCTACATAACAACTGCTTTTGGCAGTTGTCCGAAGGAGCGTTGGATGGCTGGATGCAGCAATTTCTGCCTGCATGCTTGGTAGTTTGGGTTTCTCAATGTCGTTGCGGTCAGCTACTTGCATTGGCTCGTTGCCGCTTCTTCTTGGAAACCTGTCTGCAAACTCAGAAGGCTGGCACTTCATGTGATGAAAAGATGTAGGTTCAGGAGTTGAGTGTCACTGATTCTTGCGTTGAGTCTCTTTTGCCATTCAAACATGTAACATGTACATTCTCGCGGGTAAGCTCTGGAATCTAGCTCCTCAGAATTGGGGGCTACCCGCAATACCGCTAGGCATGCTGTTAGTTAGAACTTGTTCGATTTTTCATCGAGTAACATTTTCTGGTTATGCTAGACAGCTTACTCTTAATAGAACCATGCAAGTATTGTCGGGAAAGCAGCCTTTGCAAAGCGTCCTCAACTTGTGCATATAGCTGCAAAACGTCCTGCCTTTTGCATGATTTCTTTCGAAGAATGGACTCTTGAGAAAATGCTGCCTCTCCTTTTTGGTTTTTAATTGAGGGGTTTCCGGGTTTCCTTCCACGTATTGTCGTTGACTCAGAACTGACTCTGGAGCACACGCTTTGTTCTGTTTCATGTGGTATGCTGCATATGCTTTCTCTCAGAAGTGTAGCCGTATATATAAGTACTGCAGGCAGGGTATCGGCAGATCGAAAAATAACATCGAGCAGAATCAAGCATCATGATTCACGCTACAAGCCCATTAGGGTCCAAAAAGTATATACGGTGTAGTAAGAATGACACCACAAAGGCAGTCCCTTGAGCATCAAAGAAGGCCCATTGAAGACCGTCTGAAAGAAAAAGCATGAAAAAGCCAAAGAAGGGAAACCCAAGAGGGCCCAAACGGATCCAAAAGGAGAAAGAATCACGCAATGATTTCGTGATACCAAATTTTCTAAAGTGCCCCATGCTTGGGCTGGTGAGATGAGGTCGCTGGCTGGTGCGCTGGCTGACTGACACATTAGTTTAGTTCTGGGCATTGGGCCAATGGCCTTTGGCTAAACTCTTGGAGATGGCGATAGAGAGAGAGAGAGAGAGAGAAAAAATGATTTCATGATATTTTATGGTGATTCCCTCCTATCCGGCAATAATAATGCGCACAAGAAATTTCTGGTCAAAAAGGATGGCAGACAAGTATAGACCAGAGGGTCCAGAGGTTTTATATTGTTTGCGTGATAGGCCCAAGCTTTGAATATTTAGATTTTGCACCCCAATCAGCACACAAACCCGCAACTATGTTGACAACTGGCTCTGGACAACTGCTTTTCTTCCTCTCAATATTGTGTATCGGTGTCAGTGTGAGTTTGTCACTTTGTATCATCGTGTTGGGGGACAGTGGATACTCTTGCTGAGGCGGCTCTGGGCTTACAATGCCCATGTGGGATATGACCTGCCTGGATGTCTCTTCTTCGCTGCAATCTCTGGCTTACCTCGGTTTCTCAGCAGCAATATCGCTTGTGCAAAACGCATGGCACTGGTTAGAACTTGCAGTTGACTGAAGTCAGACCTGGACATGAGCGGAAGCGCTTGGACAGAGGTTCAGCCGCATTTCTTCCCGGAAATGTCCCTTGGCCTGAAGAAGCTGTGCAGGCGCTTGGGTATTGCAATCTCAGTTTTCTCTCTCAACAATTGAGGATGGGAGTGTGATTTGAACATGAACCTGTAGCTGCCTCTGACTCAGGTTCACCTGGAACTGTTTGTTGCTTTGCGGAGCCTAGCTTGATTTGATGTAGCCCCAGCAGCTTCTGAACTGAGTAGCGCTGATTCCATCCTGCTCTTAAGAGGGTGCTCTCATGCAGGATTGATGGTGCCTTTATGTGGTATTAGCTGCCTTGGACTTCTGTCCGTGATGCCAGCCCTTGATTCTACTTGCCCAGGACCCCCTTTATCGACTCGAAGCTTCCAATATTTGGATTTCTTGGTGTTTGTCAATCTTGCAGTAAGCCTCGGTTCCTTGTTTTCAGCTCACAGTCCCGCACATATAGGATTGCTGCCATCAACATTGGGTGTCAGCGTTTCTGGCTTCAACCTGCCAGTGCTCAGTTGCGGAAGCCTTGGTTTGCTCCTTCCAGCACAAAGCAGCTCACACTTGGAGTCAAGTTTGCTCGCAATGGATTTGGTTGCCCCTGGCTCAATGACACTTATCAGGTCCGCTGCAAAACCTGGCTCTCCCCTTGCAACCGTTGGTTCTAGAGCTGTCAGAGGATGTGCCTTGCTTGTCTTCGATGTAGTCCATCCAGGAAGCCTTTTGCCCTTGCATGGCTTCGCCTGCCTGGAACCTTCCTCATTCCAGCTTGGAGCCCTTTTCCCAGGCTCGTCTCCACCACCAAGAGCCTTTGCCCAGCTAGATGTTCCATTTTTCTTGCTGAGCTACGCGCGCACCGGGTTGCTGTTGTCTGTCTTTGCTCTCGGGCAACCAAGCACACCTTTGCCACCACGTTCTTCCGCAAGTGTGGGACCAACACTGATTGCATCAGGAGTGACTTGCTTGGAATTGCTGCTTTCAGTGCTGGACGTGACTTCTCCTGATGTGTCAGTTTTCGTCCGTAGCCTTGTGCACACAGGCATGGCCTTGCCAATTTCTAGTGAGGTAGTCAATCTTGGACCTGTTCTGCCATTGAGAGCATTTGTGAGGCTTGGGCCATCGACTCTGGCGGTGGGATTGGCTTGTATGGAACCACCACTAGCAATTCTGCGGTCTGAACACTCTGGTTCAATCCTACTTTTGAAAGCTCTTGCTTGCTTGGACTTTCTGACACCTTTTCTTGATGTAGCCAAGTTGGACCCCTTCGTTTCTTCACAGCAGCTCTCTGGTTTGGGTACCGCAATGCTTTCAATGAGAGGTTCTAGACTGGAATCTTCTCTTTTTACTGTTGGTAATTGTGTGGGTACGTTGCCATTTGCTCAATCCTCCAGTAAGCTTGGTGTCTCCTCAGTAGTAGTGGATGCAGCAAAGCCTGGTCTGTTGTTTTCCTTTCAGTCGTGTCTCAAGTTGGATTCATTGCCTTTTGTTCCGGCAAGGGCTCGCATTGGGGCAACTTACTCAGTGGAGGGCAGTGTAGTCCTGGATTCTTCAACTTCACTCCGCGCTCTCGCTCGTCTTGGATTTGCCCTTTCTGTTGTCCAACTTTTGACCCCAGGTTTGACAATGCTCTTGCAAGCTATGATGTGCCTAGATTTCAGTTCTTTTTTGCTTGGTTTGGCTTGACCTGGCCCACCGTGCTCTTTCTTGGCTGGACACCTGGTAGATACCTTCATGCTTTCACAATCTCCTGCATGGTCTGACTTGATTGTTTCAGCCTTTGGCTTTGTATGGGTAGCCTCCTCGCTGCTTCTCCAGACTTGCGCTTGTCTTGAGCTGTCGCCTGTAGTACTGAAAGCCGCTTGCCCAGGCGCTCCTTCGTCCACTTTTGACACAGCTGCCCTGGAGTCGCCCGTGTCTTTGCGTGGGCCGGCTTGCCCAGACAGTACTTTAGTGGTGATGTCTTACCCAGCTCTGGATGCATCTTCACTGATACAAAGCTTTTTTCAACTTGACCCTGCTATCTCAGCAGCTGCATGTGCTCGACTTGGATTTTTTTATGCACTTTCGGTGTTGAGTGTCGCAAATATGGGATCCTTTCCGTTCGTGCGCAACGTGGTTTGTCTTGATCTACCTCCTTCAGTCTCAGACCATGCACAGCTCGGACTGTCATTGTCACTGAAAAGTTTCAGTTGTCCAGAATCTGCCCTGGCATGCTTCAAACCTACGAGTGGTTCTTTTCTGTTTGTCTCTTTCTTGTCGCATTTGGATGCCACTTCACTTTCACGTGGCTCTGTCCACTTAGACTTGTTTTTGCCAATGTTCGACCTAGCAATATTGGAGCCTCCATTGCTGGCCAGAGCATATGCATGGCTGGGCCTAGTTTTGCCTCCAATTGCCAAGTGCAGACTTGGTATTTTGTTTCCTGTTGCAGGTGTGTCACAGCTTGGATTTTCTTCGGTTCTTCACAGCGTGTCGCGATTGGGCTCTCCTACTTCATGTGTTCAGCCATTGAGTTTAGATAGCCTGTTGCCTCTCAAAAGGTCATCTCATCCAGGACTATTCACAGTGACAATGAGAGCTTGCGAGCTCGACTCGACATCGTTGGCAACTGATTTTGCAAAACTGGAAGCCCCCTTGCTGATCCAAGGATTTGGCAGAATATCCACTAGACTATTCGTTCTGGATCACACATTCCTGGAAGCTTCCCCACTAGTCAGGAGATTGGTGCAGAAAGAGCTGATCTTGTTATCGACTGGCTCGGCTCATCCAAACTTAGCAACTTCAGTGCTCTCTTTTTCAAATTCTGATTTGACCTCGCCAGTTCGAGGCCTGGCCCAGATGGATACATCTTTTTCCTGCATTCAATGCACGCAACTTGGTATGTTGCTTCTTGTACACAGCACAGCCTGAGCTGGAGAGTTTCTGTTGGCACCTCAGGCCAGCCACATAGGTCTCGCCATACCTGTGGTGGACCTATCCTGCTTTGAACCCATAGCTTCTATCCGTGCAGTTGCACTTGGCTTGAGATTCTCAACTTTGGGCACTACAAGCTCAGAATTGTCAATGTTCCCACGGAGACCATCTTGTCTGGATTCAGCATGTTCTGTTCCTGGAAGAGCTCGCTTTTCTGGCATTCTGAGCGCCCTTGGATTTGGGCACCTGGGATTTTTATCGCTCCCACGGGGTTTTGTTCAAAAGGAATTGAGTCTCCTAGTGCTTAGCTTTGCGTCTTTTGGGCTAATGTTGCCTCTGCAGAGCTCCATGGATCTTGGCTCCATACCTTTGATTTCAGGTCTGGGCTGCCTTGAGTTGTCGTTCTTCATGCCTGATGCGTCAAGATTCGCATTGTCCTTGTCTGTTAGGAGCTCCGCATGCTCCGATGCCTACATGCTTGCGTTTGACTTTGCTGAGCTGGATTCATGTTCGTCTCTCCAGAGACGCTCCTGCCCTGGCTCTCTTTTTTCTACTTGTGCAAAGTGTTCTGAAAGCTTGTCTTTGGTGCTGGACATGGCCTGTACAGGTGCATTTCTTTCAGCACAAGGCTCTGCAAGATGCGCTACTAGTCTTTCAGTTGTGGATTTTGCAAATGTTGGAAGGCAAACTTCATTCAAAGCGTTGGCAAAGGTCGGCTTGGACTTGTTCGTTGGAAGTTCCAGTCTTGCTCCAACAATATTTGCTCTGGATTCTGCTTCACTGGGTCCACCTTCAGCTACGCAAAGCTCCAGTCAGATAGAAAGCCAGACATTGGCAAAGGGTGTGGCCACATTTGAATCTTCCTTGAGCCTGAGATCATTTGCCCGTCTTGAATTTTCGCTGCTGGTACCAGCCGTTTCTGTCAAAGCTTTTGTGATGTTTGTGCTGGAGTCCGCAACCCTTGATTTCCCATTGCCCCTCAAGAGTTTCCAGTGCTGTGGCCGTATATCAGTGCATGATATTGCCAGGTTTGGATTTCCACTTTTGTCAAGAAGCCCGAGTCAAACTAGTCTGGTCCTGTTTGTTCTTGGATTTCTTTGGCCAGAGATATTGCTGTTAATTGCTGATGTTTGTCTTGATTTCAGTTTACCTTCACAAAGCTTTACTCAAACGGGTCCTTTCCCGTCGGTGCTTCATCTTGGACACCTGGGCATTCCACTGTCAGTGCGTTTTTGCCGACTTGAGCTGTTCATGTTGATAGGAGGTTTAAGATGCTTAGGATGTGGTTTAGGCAAGTCTTTGCTTGTCTCAGATCTTGGTCACCTGGAAGTATTGTTACCGCTGAAGTGTTGTGGCCTTTGTGCATCGGTACCTGTTCTCAGCTTTGTGCAATCGGACCTAGTCATGGCTCCAAAGAATGTTCTTCATTTAGACGCAACCTCGACACTCTGCAGAAGTACACGCGTGGAGGAAGTCTTGTCAGCACCAGCTTCAGGCACTTTTGGATCAAGCCTGCTTCTGCAAGCACCTCCGCGATTGAATGTGCCAGCATCACTATTTGGCATGTCCTATCAGTATTCATTGCTGTTTCCACAAATGTCTTCTCACTTGGGCCCCTTCTTGCTGCTCATGAAGCCGCATCACTCGGAGCCAATATTGCTCGTCCCAGATTGCTGCTCACTAGGTGCTTTCGTGTTAATGAAAAGCTTTTCAAAGCTTGGCAGCTTTCTGGATTTAAGCGGGGTTGTTGCGATCGAATATCTAGCGTTGCTTTCACTTCGTGACTGCGCGAGTTTTGGTCTTTCGATATTTGTTCGAAGCTTCGTTAAACCGGGCATTCCCCTTTCCGTTTCAGACTTTACGCGCTCTGGCCTGCCGTTGGCACTTCGAAGTTCTCGGAGTTTGGGAAGTACAACGTCCTCATGTGGATACAGTTGACTGGAGCCTTTGCTTGCACTCATGGGCGACGCCATGCTAGGTTCACTGATGTTTCCGCATTCATTTGCCCGGATTGGTTTCAGTCTTCCAGCTGGTGCTTTGACTTTGGAACTACCTTCACCACTGCGTTGCCACCCACAGCTGGATTTGTTTTCTTTGCCGGCAGGGGCTTTGCGCTTGGGACTCTTGCTGCTATACTCAGGTATTGTGAGCATGGAATTTCTGCCTCCGTTGCGCAGTTGTTGCTGCTTCGATTCTCACACTTTTGCTCTGGACATAGTCAAGATTGGCTCACTTTTGCTGCTTCAAGTGCTGTCCTATCCGGACGCCAGCCCTTCATCAACAAGCCGTCAAACGGTTGGTAAAACTGCACATTTTCTGCCGGCTTTGGACTTTGCATGGCCGGATGCTTTGGCTTCGTTGAAGAACTTGGCTTTGGGCTTTCTGCTTTTGGTCTTGGAGCATTCAAAGCCTGAACCCATGCCATCTCCCCACAGTTCATCCAAGACCGGCCCTGTTCCCTCTTTAAGTATGTTACGTGTTGGGATGTCAGTTGTAATCCTTGATGCGTTTGGTATGGCAGCGCCTTTGTTTTTGCAGAGGAGTGTGAAACTTGAGGCTTCCATGCCTGTGTTCCGCACCATGTGCTCTGGTTCTTTCATGCTGTTGCATGGCCCAAGCTGAATTGGTCCCATGCTGCCAGTAGCGAGAGCGGTTCAAACAGGCTATCGACCTCTTGTTTTGGACGTCCCGATTTTGGATGCAAGTGCGCCAGCCCAAAGCTTGATGAAGCTGGCCTTTACTCTGTTGATGTTTAGCAACACCTACACAGATTTCTTGCCAACAGTTAGGAGACCTCTGTGTATTGGCATTTGCTCCTTTATTCAAAACATTGGTAGCTTGGATCTCGCCCTGTTTGTACTATCTGAAGCACATCTAGAATTGCTGTTGTTTGTGAAAGCCTTCTGCAGGGATTCCTCAGCACCTGTATTGGATTTTGCGCATTCAGATTTTTTTCTATTTCTTCATGGGGCAGGACGAATGGGTGTGCTAATTTTTGTCAGAGGAGCTTGCCGCTCAGAGCTGAGTCTGATTGTGCTTGACACTGCTGGGGCTAGTGCTTTGCCGTTGCGGAGCTTTGCCTGCCTTGACGCATTCTCGCCACCTGCAGGTCTGAGTCGTGCGGGTTCCTCCCTTGCTTCGTCGATTTCTAACTTCATTGCTTTGGGAAGTTTTCTGCCTCTTCACTCCTTCAGCTGGCTAGGTTTTCTGCCGTCCGTAGCCATCTCTTGTTTGGAATCTAGCTTATCACCGAGACACTTCACGTGCTTGGACTTCGTGATATCGATCTGTCGCCCTGGTTCAGCTGGATGCTTGTTGCCAGCCTTTGAATTTTTTTTTGAGACATTTCTGCCAGTCCAAGCCACATCTCAACCGGACTTCGCGGCCTCTGTGTATGCTGGTATTGCCATGGGTCCCCTGATTTCTTTGCAGGCGTGCTCCTGCTCCGGTACTTCCATTCTAGTACCTGGTGTCACGTCAGGACCGGTGATTCTGGTGCTTAGCTTCACAGCATTTGGCTCTTCCTCACCCTCGCAGAGCTGTGCTAGGGTTGAATCAGCCGCCTTTGCCTCAGACTTTGCGAAGATGAACTTCCTGTCGCTGTTGAAATGTGTGTGTGTTTGGATAATGTGGTGTCGGCTCATGGCAGTACATGATCAGGTTCAGCTCCGACAATCCCTGGAGTTGGAAATTCAGAGCTCTTGCCTTCTCTTCAAAGCATTGCCATTTCAGGCAGCAAACTTTTGGTCGCAGCAACTGCATCGTTAGACTTCTTGTTGTTGTTGCAGAGCCCTTGTTGCATTGGTACCTTCACTTTGCTGCTGGGAAATGTTTGTTTAGGGTTTTTATTGATTGCTCCCAGTGCAGCGACCTCGGGCTTGCCACCTATTGTACGCAGTTTTGTTCACCTTGCCTTTTTGCCACTCTTTGATTCTGCCTACATAGAGTCATCTCTGCTTCTGCATCATTTCCTGCACATAGGATCAGGTGCATCAATTAAAGGCACCAAACAGGAGATTATGGAGGTAGCAAGTGTTGAGCATGCTGGAATTCTGGGAGCAACTCCGCCTTCGCGCAGTTTCTCCTGATCAGAGTTGTCAGTGTTTCCATCGTACTTCGCATATCTTGAAACAACACCATCGCTCCAAAGCACTGGCTGCATCGAGTCACTGATGTTTTTGCACGGAAAGCTTGTTGGGTATTTGATATTTGCCTTGGACTTCACCAAAATGGACCTCCTGACGTCCTTGCGACAGACAGCTCGCTGTGGTTCTTTTCCACCAGCCACCTATCCCACACAGCCCGGAGCCAGCTTGTCCTTGCAATGTTGCACGAGCCTGGATTTGCTCATGTTTGCTCTGAAGGTCATGTCTCCAGATCTTCTCCTGTCAGCCTCGGGCGTTTGTGGCTTTGGTTTTCCTCCCTTTTTGAGATCTTTTGGGCAAACGGGTTTCACAACCTTGGTGCTGGAAGGAACAAATCTGGAATCCTGCATTTCCATGCGAAGTGCTGCTTGCTTAGGCACTCCAATACTGGCTTCTGGCATTGCAGGGTCAGGAAACCTCGACTCACTGCTTGTAATTGACGATGCCCAAACTGATCCTCCGTTGCTGGTGCGGTCCTCTTCGCATTTTGGAAGTCCTCTCTCAGTCTCAGCATGTGCACAGGCGGGCCTGTCCCTGCCCATGCGTTCACCAAGCAAACTTGGAGCCCCTTTATTTTTGTCAACTGTTAGCATCGGGTTGCTACTGCCATGCCTGGAACGTGGCCACACAAATTCCTCATTGCTTTTGCAAAGGGTAGGCCACCTTGACTCCCTTCTGCTACTTGGCTCATTTGTATGTCCAGGTCTGTTTTTGTTTCTTCATGCGTTCAAAAGCTTGGGGTCGCAGCTTTTGGCCATGAGCCTGTCAGGCAAAGCATTCCCAATCTTGGATGTATTCACGCTGGGAACTTCAGTGTCTCTTAAGGACCTTTCCCGGCTATCATCTTTTTCGTCAGCATTTGATCACAGCAGACCAGGTATGTCGACCTTGTTGCAGCAGTTTGCTCACATTGATGCTTCTATGCTGTCAATAGGTTTACTGCACCTAGAATGTGGGGTCCTGTTAGTTGATCTCGTCCGCTCGGAAGTCCTCACATCATTGCGGAGGCCCTCGCATCTTGAACCTTTATTGGTGCTTTGCGAAGCCAATCAGTTGGGTGTCCCCTTGCTAGCACGAAGCCTCCAGCGTTTAGACTCATTTGTGCTTATTGCGAGAATGCTCCAAGCAGAAGTGTTGCTGTTATTGAGAAGTCCAAAAGGTAGTCTTGAAAGTTTTTTATCCACACTTGGCACGTTCAGGCCAGGTCTCGTTTCCTCATCATTTGTTTCAGAATTCTCCTTGGCTGACCTTCCAATGTCCGCACAACATTCTTCTTGGCTCGGCCTGGCACTATTAACAGCTGCTTTCAGCCACCTTGGTCTTTTGATTTTCCTGCATGGATCTGGGCAAGTAGAGATACTAATTTTGCCACTAGCTTGCTTGAGACTTGGAATTCTGTTGCCTGTTTCATCAGCGGTTGGCTCAGCGATGCTGCTGCAAAATTCGGTGTGGCCGGGGAGCGTTTTGCCTCTAGGAAGTGTTGGCCAATCTGGCAGCTCTTCATTTGCCTTTAGCTTTGCACAGCTTGGTTCGCTGTTGCCTTTGAGGAGTATGGCCTACTTGGATTTCAGTTTGTTTGCATTTTGCATGTCCCCAGGTGCTGTTCGTTCACTATCCGCTATCAGCTCAGAACATTTTGAGTCTAGTTTTTTCGTGCAAAGTTTGTTGTGTTTAGGGGCAATCTTGTCCGTCATAATCTCAACCTCCTCAGGCCCTTTGCTTTCTTTACAGAGGTTTGCTTGCGTGGAACTGATCATTTTGCTCTCTGGAGCTTCCAATGCTGGCAAATGCGATGTGTATCGTGTGTCCGTGCTTGACCCTTCTCAAGCCGATTCATCGCTTCCAGTGCGGAGCTCCTGTCAAACTGGCATGTCACTCCCGGCAGTATTTATGTCCCTGGCAGGTGTGCTTCCTCCATTACATGCAAAAAAAAATCTGGAATCATTACTTCTGTTGCTTGGGAAGACTTGAGTGGGTTTTTGTTTTTTTGTGTTGCAGTTTTCACTTCTGGGCCTTCTGATTTTTCTGCAAAGTGCCACTCGCCTGGCTTTCTCTCTGTTTGTCTTCTGCGAGAGTGGCCTTGGCCCCATGATATTGTTGAGGAGGTTTGTCAGACCTGACTTTCCATTGCCCTTGAGCAGTCTCACTTGGTTGGGACGCATGTTGCTAACAATGGCAGTCTTTGAGGTGAACTCCTTGTTGCTACTGCAGAGTTCTGGCTGAGTGGATTTTCCCTTGTCAACCTTCAGCTTCGTTGCGTTGGGTTCGCTTCCATTGACTCGAGCCATGAACAAAATAGGCGTCCAAGACTTGACGGTCTCAGGACATCTGGTGTCCCAATTGCCTGTTGTTGGTGGTGGAAGCTTTGGTCTTTTCTCGTTCTTGCATTCCCTTGCGTGTCTAGGTTTTGCGCCTTTCATTCACGAGTGGGCAGGCTTTGAACCAGCGGCATCAATTCGGATGTTGAGATTGGGCACAGCATCCCCATGTACCAGACGGTTTTGCTTGGATGCAGCGTTGCCAGCCTTTGCTGTGCCCAGTTTGGACGTTCCCCTTTCCCCTCGGAGCGTCGCGTGATTTGATTTGCTGGCGCCTTTTTTTGATTGTGCGTTCTGCTCATCCCTTCCATTGCGGCATTTTACCCAAATGGAGTCGTCGCTACTGTCATCTGGAAACAGCAGAGCGACTTGCTTGCAACTTACATCAAACAAGACTTGCTCTACCCGGTGAATTGCATGAACAGTGAATTCCTTTTTGTGTCCCTTTGTTGCCCCCAGTTGCAGCATTGTCAGCACCCCTGATCTGGAATTATGGTGCTGAGCTGAGGTTGGCAGTCTTTCCTCTTTGCCTGTGATAGACGTGGCTTGGGTGGAGTCTTGGCAAGATCTGGTGAGGTTCAAAAGCAGAGCAATGAAAAGACTATTCCTTTCATTGACTGAAAGTTCTTCACCTGGTTACCAAGGAATTGATGTCGCCCTCACGAAGCTCCACCCATCTTGATCTCTTCGTCTTGGTCAGTGGTATGTTGAGCAACTTTCTCAGTTGCAAGAGCGACGTAGTGGTGCGTTCAGAAGCTTTGAAGGATAGAGCCTGCTTGAAGCATCATGTACTTGTAGTGATTGTAGTGTATTTTAAAGGATTTTGGTAAATTTTGTCTCCGCAAGGTTCCTTACCGCTTTCAAAGAGGCCAGCTTCCAAGTGCGGAATCAGAAAAAAATGAGAATGCGATGATATTTGGCAAGTATCCACTCGATCAAAACATAGCAGCTAAGGATGGCACGGACGGACATGCTTCTTCTGACCAGTGGCACTTCTTGACTTGGTTTGCCGCTGTCTACTCTGGGTCATTCTGGTCCAGGTGGGCCTAACGCGTTGCATACTAGCATGATCTAGCATGTATATGCGCAAAGTTCGCCCGCTAGCTCTCCCTTGTCCAGAATTCCTAGCCTTTCCAGTTGCAAGGGACCCACTGCTTAGATCTTACTAGCCCTGTAGAGTTTCCCAGCACAACCTTGATATGTATAAAATTTTAATTCACTTCAATTCACCTATTATTTGCAGTTGGTTTTTTCTCCTTGCAGGGCTGACCTTGCTTATGAAGAGTTCTGCGCGTCTGGAGCCAGTCATGTCCCTAGCTCCTAGGCCAAGGGCATTGCACAATATCAATCAATCCATCCAGCCATCCAGCCATCCATCCATCGATCCACCTACCTACCTACCTACCTACCTATCTATCTATCTATCTATCTATCTACCTATGTAGATACATAGTATCGACAAGTTGCCAAGTTGCCGTGCCACAGCCAAGGTCATAACAATTCATGAGCCGACCTGGTCGGACTCGCCTGGGACTTGTGGACTTTCCCCCGCTATCTTGCTTACCAGAGCCAGACAAATCTGATCCCTGAGCATTCAGAAGAAAATCAGGCCATTATTTGTCAAGACTTTCTCCTGGCTTGGGTGTGATGCCTAGTACTCTGAGCGTCGAGGCATGGAAGATCAGGGGCCATTCTGAGCCATTCTCGGCCTGAGGTTTTCGCCTCCAGTCATTGCTTTTGGGCGGCCAGGTCTGGCTCAATTTGGCTGGTTGCAAGTTACATGCATCGAAGTGAGATGCTTTGTTAATCTTTGTTGGTGTCAAGAGCCATTGATGTTTCTGATGCTTTGCCCTAGCCGCAGCCCTAGCTACTTTCAGTTCTGGGCTGACGCGCAGGTTCTGCCATAGTCCTTCACCACTCTATCGAAACAGAAGCAGCCGACTCCCAAGTACTTCTGTGTCGCAGTACGCTCGGATGGTACCGATGGTACTATCACATGTGCAGAAGACAGGAAAGAGAGTTGAGAAGTTCAAGAGAATGATTTGACAGCGATGTCTTCAGGTTTTGTCATCGCACAGTCTGACTTGGGCCAGTTTGCTGCCATCGGTGAACTTTGCGTGCTTTGCTCAGTTTTGATTTCTTGAGCTTCAGCAGGCCTTAAAAGTCTTGCCAAACTTGCAGAACTCATAGCTACCATTACGACTGTTCCTGCTGCATTTCATAAAGAAGTCGAAGCGAAGAATTTCCTTTGCTCCCTTCATCCCACCTCCAATTACGATCCTTTTTCTCATTGTAGTTTTGTCAGAAAGGTTGTGTTTTGCGTAGGTTGTGTCACAGTCTCGACAGTAGAACGCTGAGTAGAAAGTTTTAAAGCTTGGCCGTGCGCTGAGGAATGTAGAGCTGTCCCTTTCTTTGCGGTCGTTTTTGCGAGTAGATTTGATGCCATCCTCGCAGGACCCTCAAATCTTTCTGTCTCAAGTGGGGAGTATTGAAGTTAGTATTGAAGTTAGTATTGATCTTAGTATTGATCTTAGTATTGACAGTATTGATCTTATTGATTCCGTATGATTCCGTTTCAGAGCAACTTTCTCAGGTTGCGTGTGCAGCTGGAGATGTCCTCTCTAGTGTCGTCAGCCGAGTGCAATGTGCAATGCATAAAGTTGGAAGATGTTGGAAGTTTCATGAAGTTTCAACAGATCTCAGAAGATCTCATAAGATCTCAGATCTCCTCAGATCTCTAGTAGAAGAGCTAAGGCCCGGATTCGATCTTGCAGGCAGTTCTTCGCTTCTCCAGGGTTCTGAACCCAGGGGTTGAGTCGTGTTCTGTTTTGCCTACCAGTTGAGCAAGCAGGGGTCGGCATCAGATGCATTCAGATGCTTTGTTTTATGGACTGTGCTATGGCCATGTGCACAGCACCCGATGTTCAAAGCAGCAGGGTATCGAGATCCAGATGTTGCAGCCAGGGAAAGCAGCAGCATAGCACTTCTCACCTTATTGACATTGAGCGTTGATCTCTCAAAGTCTACACCTGAAAGCTTGAAAATGCCAGCCCCATGCTTTGTGGATTGCAGTTCTTCAAGCTAATTTTCTGGAAAAGCCATGCCGTTGCAATGCTTCGTAGACTGCAGCCTTTGACTGGTTTTGACCCTGGTTCGGAAGTATCACATGAAGGCAATCCGGATGCACACAGGGGAATTGCCTGGTGAATGTCAAACAACGCTTGTTGCCCGCATTCTTGAATTTCTTGATCATCACAATATTTCCCAGGAGTAGCGGAGCAGTCCAGCTTGGCCCAGGGCGAAATCAAGAGGCATGAGTTTCAACCGCCGGCTTTCTTTGCTTCGGCTGGTTCAACCATTGCAAAACTGGCTCTTGCTCAAGACATTCAGCGCCTGAAAGGCTGCACAGAGTCTTATCGTCGTGCAAATTTATCAAGAAAAGAGCGCGGAAAGTGCGGAAGCCTAAGAAGCCCCTTGGCCTCTTTTTTTTTCAATATGTTATTTTAGAGTTTAGAGACCTACACAATCCTACAGAAGGCTTGCTATGAATTGCTTACCTGTGCAACATACTTCTCCTTGCCAACCTCCTGCTGTGATAGCTGGAAGCCTGAGGACTACTCCATCAGCTACAGAAGGACCATTCGTTTTTGCGCGGTCGTCGCTAGCTAGTTGACAGCTGGGACAGGAGATCCTGGTCGGCGAGGATTTCATGCCCAGCCTGGGCAGTGAGCTTGGGACGGGAAGACAATTGAGAACGACTAGTTCCGCATAGTTGTCACATGTTGTCACAATGCACAGATTCTGACAGCGCCGGCAACTCGGCAAGTCGGGCCAAGGCGGCTCCTAAAGCAGATTGATGATGCCTGCAGATGCAAAGCGGATATCTTGCTTGTGCCCTTGGCTGGCGTAGGAATTGGAGAGAGAGAAGTGCCCCTTGCATTTTTGACGCTGCCAAATTCTAATAAAGCACGGTAAGACTTCACATAGACTTACAGTATTATTTAGAGCATCCAGTTGTTCGTTGCAACCTCTGCCCGTGACAGGTTGTGTCCAGCAGCATGAGCATAGAAGCTGTACCAGGGTGGCATGCCTGAAGCTATTCCATGATTGAAGTTTTTCCATGCTTGACCGCTTGAAGACAAAGTTGCATGGCTAGACACAGCTGCTATAGCATGCCATAGGCTATAAGACTATAGCTACGCTCAAGTATGAGTTTTGAAGCGCCTGGCTTTGCGAGGTTGCCACTGCCTCCGGTCCTCAATTGCGCCCTTGCAACCTCTCAAGACAAGCAGCAGACAGTCTTGACGCTTCGTCGGATGCGCCTTGAGTGCCTGGATCAGTCGCTGGTTTTGGAGGCTCGCACATGCAAACATCATTGAGCGACCGCCGTTGCTGATGGTAGCGACTGATTTTATTTGTCACTGCGGTCGTTGTCTCATCTTCAATGATGGTTTGGATGGTGGATGTGGTCCGACGATCAGGATGACCACGGCCACAGCTTCTACTGCTACTCTAAACTGCTACTACAATTGCTTGTCACATTCACTCAAACGAGAATTCTAGTTGCAAGTGGCATTTCTTGTGAAGGGAAGGGTGGGTTCTTTCGAACTCCAGTGCTATCCGTCTCAAACCAGCTCCCCCAAACATCAGTCCAAGACTTGTTTTGCTCTCGCTAGGTTGGTGAGGGAACCTGTTGTGAACTATACGACTGTTATGTACTTGGTGGCATTAAACTTTGCAAAGGTGCCAGTGCCAAGCTGGTTCGAACGTGCATCAGAGCAGCCTGGTTGGATGTTTAAGTCGCATCGTAAAATTTACTAGATGGCTGCTACGTTTGGTTTCAGAACGCTTCTTCTCACGCTCCTCTCTTTGTGAGTTTCGCTTTCATCTCCTCGTTCATACTAACATTCTCGTGGCTCGGGGCTGGCTCATGTTGCTCTAGTCACTAGTAATCACTAGTCCCCTAGGTTTTTGAGGGAAGCAACGTTGCTTTGCACATCTTTGCACATCTTTGCACATCTTTGCACATCTTTGCACCTATGTTTTCACCTCTTGCCGACTCTTGCCACCTCTCCCACCTGTACGGATCAGCCCAGGGTGCTGGAGCTGGTATATCAGGGCGAGCCTTCCACTCCCTTTCCATGCTCTCATGCACCATAGCGGGTTGTGCGGCTGGGAGCCTAATTTGAGACGCACAGACAGCAAACCCACCATCTCAGTTCGTGGGACTTCAAAATCTTAAGACTTTAAGGCTGATGGGCTCCTTCTGCGACATGGACAGGCCTGGGGTCCTGGGGCCCTAGGGCCCACTGAACTTGATGCTGTCAAGCTATCACGCGGACTTAAATGTGCCTGGGAGGCAGATATTGTGGACTGCACGATCTTGAATTCAGGCCAAAGTGGCATTGTCTTTGGACCAGGGCAGTGGCAGTTGACCGGTTGCACTGTGTCACCTGGCTTTGATTCTTGACCAAGAGCATTGGAGTATGGCATGGAAGTCTCTCGAATAGCTGTGGCCCGCCTGTCACAAGGACTGGGAGTAGCCAATATGGAGTTTGGGCTGAAGCAGATGCAGTGGTGTCGTGCAGACAAGTGGCACAATATGGCACAACTACTGTTTGGTTGGGGGGACTTGCCTTTAGAACCTTTTACATTTCTTATCTCACTTGCGAGAGCCCAAAGTTCTGCCTGTAACGTGCCTGGAAAAGGGATGAAAAGGGAACATATGAATACATATGGCGCGTTCTGTCGGACCCGTGTGCCTAGGAGAGAACATCGTTGCTCGCAATGCGCTTGGCAACCGTGGTGGGCAAGGAGTTTTTCAGTTGCAATTACAATCAAAACGCTTTAGTTTGATGCTGGAAGCTGAGGAAAGGAAAAGATGCAGAAGATGTATCATGATGTAAGATGTATGACCATGTCCCAATTGACCTTTTTTCCTGCTCGGAACAGCTTATTTAATGGTTGGTTCCCAGAATTCTTTCTAGAGATATGTCCGCTGCTTGTCTGTGTGTGTCCGGGTCCTTGGGCCAGCTCTGCCTTTGTGGCGTCAGCTCCTGGTGATAATGTCCGCGTGCGCGTTCAAGAGAGTGGGGGAGAATATGTCATTATTGTTTTTTTTTCCCTCCTCACCAGGTCACCAGCATTTTGTAGTGCTGAAATGTGCTGAAGATGTATTTTATCATAGGCTGTAGGGGTTGGAAGAGCAGCCAAACATAGCCAAACCATCATCATGCATGCCATCAACCCATTTTGCTGTGATGCTGTACTTCATCAAACAAGTAAATGCACTAGGATTTACAGGCTTACAGCTGTTTAACAGGTGTGTTTCCGTTTTGGCCCCACTTTATGCGTGGTTGTGACAAGGAAGCTAAGAACTGGTGCCACGGATTTGGACTATTGCCTGGCAGCCAGTGCCGTGTGTGGAACGAACAAAGTGCCAAATGGGTGCAGGGGAAGGTTGTGGCGGTCGCAGACGAGGCCAGAATTGTCCGCGAAGATCTGCAGATGTTATAGAACTTCCAGTGTTCACACATGTTCACACTTAGCGGTGAGAGATCCACAGGTTACCGTGACGGTGAAGAAAGGCGCTGCAAGTCGAAGCAAAGGCAACAACAAGGTTCGCAGCCCAAGTTTCAGCTTTCTTTTCGAGCCACATCACTCACAGAAGATCATTTGGCACATCGAAAGCCCGCAAGACATCTCACCAAAAAAACAGGATGTTGGAGTTTGTGAAAGGGAATATCGAAACATCCATAGGTGTGACTATCCCCTGACGTTCAGGGATTGAAGCTTCCGTTTGTCCCTCTCCTGTTTTGTGCCACAGGGGTCACCATAATTCTTGTGTTCTCACCAGTCTGAAGCTGAAAGTGTCAGGATGTTTAGCTCGTTAAGAACATTGATCCATATACGGATACATATACAGCACGCTAGTTTCGTTAGTTCAAAGGTGATGCTAGGCAGATACAACTTGAGGACGCACCGGCAGAAGCTGAGCTAGTCGACCCGTCAGCTGGTCAAATTCGAACTGAGCCCTCTGGGCGAAGCTTGGCATCAATTAGATGTAAGGTTAGTATAGTTTATTTATATATAACCATTTTGATTCCGTTCCAATGTCTTAAACATACACACACACACACACTCACACACGCACATACACACATACACACACACATATATATATATATGATCGATATATATATATACACACCCTAAAAGTCAAAAGTCCCACCGGGTATAGGTCTCTACCTAAAGACCTAAATACACAACAAAAGACCTGAACAAGGACCAAGGATATAATAGCCTTAAAACTGTACGTTTTTGAATTCTTGTGCCATCAAGAGTATCCAGATTGAAACCCTGGTTCACACTGACGATTTCTGACGCACATTTTTTTCCCTTGTCATGTGCCCATGCTTAAGTTTTTGTGAGCCCGTTGGCATGTGAACTAATCAAGGCAAACATGTCCATCATCATCATCATCATCATCATCATCATCATCCCATGCATGAATTTATTGCCAACCAGATTGTTGCTCATTTTTTGGGGTGGGGATCCCAAATTGTGCTGTAGTGGAAAGACATGAAAATTAATCGAAAATCATGGTACCCCTGTGCAGGCTCTAGATAGGTCTTTCCACGGTTTGTCCATGCTTTGTCCACGGTCAGGTCTGATTTTTGTCCCTATTGCATATGTTTTGGAAACTTTGTCAGTCTCTTCTAAACTGATTCAGCAGCGCAGGCTGTGTTGACAATCACAGCTTGAAAAAAATGAATTACTTATACGTCAGGCCCTTTAAGGCTTTCAACTCAAAGTTTCAGCGCCGGTGGTACCTTCCAGCATTCGGCTTCTATATCTTATTATCTTCAATTGTTTCTCTTCAAAAAAATATGTAACATGATATGTCTCTTGGCTGTGCACATCTTGAACCCCCGCTGCAGCACCCTTCCCTAGATAGGTCCCAGGATTCACGTTTAGGTCTTTGCTCCAAAGACCTATTCCCAATAGGTTTCCGACACACAGGGTATATACACGTAAAATATAACGGGTATTAATGGTGCTTTATACAAACTGCGGTTGCTTTTTTGTTTAATAACGGCTTGGACAAATTACGTCTTTCAGTTCAGGCACTGCCAGGCAACTGAGAGTTTGTTCAGAGCCAAGCATAGCTTGACTGAGGAGATATCCAGGTCCCCTTTGATGGAGTACTTCCCCCGCGTAGTGGAGGAGATTCTCCACCATCCTTCTCTGAGCAGGTAGCTCCTACGCAGTATACGCAGTAGTCGTGAGCCGAAGTTTCATGAAGTCTCAAGATCAAAGCATGCAGCCTTTGCCACACAGGACCAACATGTGCCATTTCTTTTCGCTGGTTTTTCACTACAACTGAGAAGCTCAGCAAACTGAGTACTCTGACTTGACTAGAGTCTAAAGTTGTCTAAACTAAGTAAACAGTGGAAACTGCAAGCTGCACTGAAAGCTGTGCGCACTGAAAGCTGCCCTGATTTGGATGCAGAATCGATCAGAATCGGCATGTCTTTACACTACTTTACGCCAAGGCGAAATCGCAACGCAGCTGCAGCGCGTTTCGGCTCTTCCTAGCAGAAGGAGGTGCTGGCCGAAAGGCATGGCGTTGGTTGCCATCTGAGTTGAAGGCAGCTCCCGCATCCAGAGTTTTCTCATGTTTTCTCTTCCTTGACTCGAATTGAAGTCGGAACATGTCGGAACTCAGGACTTTAGCTCTTGTTAGCTCTTGTGGGATTTGCTCCTGAAATTCTTGTGGCGACGTTTGTCATGGTTACAGAAAAAAAATCACATCGGGAGGCAACTGTGACTGTGAGGCCCAATTCCAGGCTCAATCGAGACGCCGAGAAAGGGCTGTGAAGCACCTCGGAATGATCACACCGGAGTTTGGATGCTTATGGTCAGTTCCAGCGGTAGCTTTAAGAGATTTTCTGAGCCACAGAGGATGTGCGAGCAATTGCTATTGTTTCGTGTTTTTTTTTGTTTTTTGCGTTTGTGAGCCACCGGGTAGCTGTAGCTGTAGCTCTTAGCTTGCAGTTCGAGACGCAACGCTCAGGACTGAAGGTACGAAAGCCCGGGCGAAAGCAGTAGTCGCGTTGAATCGGCGTACAGCACCAACATGGCTTGGAAAGTGGAAGCTACTCAGCCTAATTTGCACAGATGTGTTGGAGCCGCATGTTTGCCAAAGCCAAACAAGAACATGACTTACATAAATTGCGTGGAATGGATGCTTAAATGATTTTACAATATTTTACATGCATGCTGTATGCATACGGATTTGCACTCGCTTTGTCATCTGTACCTGCGGTCATGCTGTGAGCTGAATTTCTAAGGGTGTGTCCTCCCAAGAAGCAATCCAAAATCTTGCAGATCAAAAAGGGGCGTGTCGTGCAGGGTGACACACGGGAGTTCATTCATGCTCAGAGATGACGGACTCAATTCGTCTCAATGTTCTTTTAAGCTTAACAGCAACTTTTCCATTGGGCTTTCAGAATTTATGGAACGTCGTTTGCACCAAATAGCAATACCACAACCATGCTATGCACTGCGGAATTCTTGCCTGCCCCAGTTCCACAAATTTTAGGCCTTGGTCACGCAGGACAACACCTGGGCCTAAGTTGGTGGCAGTTCCACCTCGTTTTTTTTGCCTCGATGTTTGCCCAGTGAGTTCTGTTCAGCCGTCCGTTGCCTGCTAGGAGCTTTGCCACTGGCGTTGGACTTTGCACAGCAGATGCCTTAGCCGAGAATGATCAGAGCCGCTTGTAGCCGCTCGACGCCAATTCCTGTGGCCATCCCAGTGGCCTTCTGAGTACTACGCGGCGCCTCCAAGGCTAGAGCCGCCTTTGTTGTGCCAGAGGCCAGAAAATGCAAGAAATTCATTCATGCAAAATAGATGCAAAACAGGTGCAAAGCAAATGCTCTTTGATTCTTTGGCCTCTGCAGAACTGCCTGGAAGAGCAGGTGCGCGCACTTTGGAAACGATGTCTCTTTGGTTAATACTCCAAGTCCTACCCTTGAGCTTGCTGCTTTAGTTTTCAGTGCCTTCACCAGCTTGTCAGATTTGCCATGATTAGCCGCTTTTGGCTAAACTGAGGCGTTACAATAGGAAGCGATGCGAAGATCGAGTTTGTCGACCCGACCATGAAGTGGTGACCCGTGCTGATTGTCACCGGCTGCCCTAGATTTACCTTTGCAATGTCCTTGGTACTTTTTTTTTTGGTTTTAAAAGTGCATATTGATGATCACTGATGATCATTGACTGTGGCAGGTGGTCTGCAGGAAACAGCCGGCTCAGCTTGACATCGTCGACGTCTTAGCATTGGCAGGATGGATGGTACTCAACAAATGTTTAGGATACTTAAGGTACACTTAAGATACTTGCAACCACCGTGAGATTCGAACTCATGGATAGAAGATGGACAGTGACGCTACTTGGTCAGGGAAGGTGGCATCATCCACGGCATTTGGAGTGTGAAGACCTCAGGGAATTGAAAACGTGCAGATGTGACACACATACACATAGTTGCCTTCAGCTGCTTTCAGATGTTTTCAATTTTTTTCAGTTCTGTTCACTTGTCTGGCTGGACCCTGCTTTGACTTGCAGCGTGAACGGGGACATGTTGAGCTACGTCACTTTCTTTCCCAACGTTTAGAGGAAAGATTAGCATGATTCTGGTGCATTGAAGATATTGAAGTCTGCCCGCATCTTTTTGGCTTTAGCGTTTGACAGTCCGACGGCTTGTAGCCAGTGATCTCAGGAGAGCCAGAGCAGGTGAAGCTTTGCGTCCAATGCAGCTACAGATGCCCACTCCCGTGGCAGGTTATGCACAAGGTCAGGGACCCAGCCGCCCCACGACACCAGTGCCTGACATGCGGAAGCTCTACGGAGTGGCGGCAGGTTCGCCTGGGCTGATTTTGCCACAGGGCCCAGCCTTCGCACTGGGAAAGGCACAAGGCATGGCCGGACAGGGACAACCGGGACAACCCATTGACCAGTCACAACTTGTCAAGGGACATCAGTTGGATTACTGGAGTGACCACAACCAGTGCTGGATGCCAGCCACCATCACAGAGGTTGATAGCGAGTCTGGCAGCATTTACCTGAATGTCAAGCCCAACACCGCCATTTCGCGCGCGGACCAGCGCAAGAAGATTCGTGCACGCACAATACCAAGGAAAGATCAAGTGGCCATGGTGCAAGCAGTCCTGCAGCAGGAGAAGGTCGAGCAAGTTGCGGAGCAGATCTATGTCAGTGCTGCTGGATCAAGCAACCGTCCTGTTCCAAACGAGCAGGTCTCAAATCTCGGGACTTACTTGGATAGTTTGCTTGGATTGGTTGGGAGCCAGATTCACTTGACACAAGCTGCCAGAAGCGACAATGGCCTCACAATGGATGAGTTCAAAAAAGTCTTCTTCGAACTTCTTCAAATGCAGCAGGATGTGTCAGTGCAAGCCATTCCCCGCTTCTCAATCGAGTCGATCCGAGAGGGCTCTCCATGGGTGAAATACAGCAAGGGCAAGGAACTTGGCCATGGAACCTATGGCTACGTCTACCTTGCAAATGAGAAGCATTCAAAGCAGGTCCGAGCTGTCAAGGAGATTTCGAAGGACAAGCTGCAGGGGGATATGCAAGCCATGAAGAAGGAGATCGAAAACTTGACAAATTTGGATCACCCGCACATTTTGAAACTCTATGAGGTCTACAGCACCAAAGATCAGATCTATCTTGTTACCGATTTCTGCCCCGGTGGAGAGCTGCACAGCCACATCTCGGCAGCAAGAAAGAGCCGACAAGAAATTCCGGAGGCTTGGACTGCCGAAGCGATGCTGCAGCTGATGCAAGCTATTTGTCATATCCATGTGCGAGGCATCATTCACCTGGATCTCAAGTCACAGAATATCATGCTGATGCCTAGTCAGAAGACTGCAGCTTTCTTTGGAAAAGATGCTGCTTCAGAGACTGGATTCGCAGCAAAACCGCATTTGATTGTCATTGACTTGGGAATCGCAATGCACTTCAAGCCAGGAGACTACAGAGGAAACCGTCCAATGGGGACTCCAATGACCATGGCTCCTGAAGTTTGGTGGGGAGAAATCACGCCAGAAGCTGATGTCTTCAGCTGTGGCTGTGTCTTTTTTGAGTTGCTCACAGGGGAGATGCCGTTCCGAGTGAAGTTCGAGGGGAACTTCGAGGATATTGTGAAGTTCTGGCGCAGCAAGCCACGGGCTGCATCAGCGCGAGCCTCTGCAGATGCTCAGGAGCTCCTGAAGAACATGCTGGTGCAAAAGCGCCAGAGGCGACCTTCTGCATCTCAATGTTTGGGAAGTGCCTTCCTGAAGAAAGCTGTACCAAAAGGCAGGCAGGGCAGCCTGGATGATGCGAAGAGAGAAAAATTGTTCAAGAGACTTGGCACTGTCCATTGCCGATCAGTTCTGTACAAGAACGTAGCCCTGACCATTGCACAAGATTGGCCTCCCAACCAAATGCCAACTTTCAAACAGCTGTTCAACGAGCTGGATTTGGTTGGCAATGGCTCTTTGTCCGGTGAGACTTTGGAAGCAGCACTCATGAAGCACGGTGTGGAACAGGGCGAAGCAAATCGAGCTACTTCGGCCATGAATCTCAGCCAAGACAAGGCTGCAATCCATTGGACTGAGTTTGTTGCAGCTTGCATCGATCTCAGCTTGCCTGAATTTGAGCCCAAAATCTTCAAAATCTTCCAGGATGCTGATACAGACAAAGACAATCTCTTGGCCGCAGATGACTTGATGAACACATTCCCACAAGGCCACAAGTACTCCCGGGAGACTGCTGCAACGATCTTCAGAGATCTCACCGGCCGAGATGCACAAGACAAAGGAGCTCGAATGGACTGGAGCACTTTCTACGGACACTTGCGCAGCTGTGCCCTGAATGGTGTTGATGCTGAAACAGATTCATTGCAAAATTCCCAGTGGGGGATCTTCAGTGGCGTTGTTGATGTGATCAGCAATGCGGCAAATACCTACTTTGCCAATGGTCAGAGATCTGGGACGGCATTCCCTGGGGAGAAATCTCCACAGACCATGGAAGACATGCTGAAGGCATTGGCGGACATGGGCTTTACCAACAAAGAGCTGAACAAGAAGGTCATCAAGGAGAAAGGTGGCAGGCTCACTGATGATGTCATAGAGGCCATCATGAGAAGCACCTGAGAAGCACCTAAGGACGGAGATTCTATGCAGCTGTCCTGGTGAAATCGGGATACTGCTCCACTCCCCCCGTCGCCGAGATGTTCGGCTGCATGGAATTTGCCTTTTCTACCCATCAGAGCTGATGCCAGTTTTGGCGCGAATTTGCAGTCAGTCAATGTTGCAAATCTGCAAAGTCAAGACATGAATTCAAATCATCCAAGCCAAGGTCCCCATTTTGCCTTGGCTCTCGATGCCTTCAAGGTATCGTATCATAAGACCTTCAGGTCTTCTTACGGATCAGAGCAGTTCTGAGCAGAGCTAACTTGTACAGCATTTAGTTGACTGTGAGGCAGGCAGCAATCATCTGCCATGCCACAGAACAAAGAAATGATGTGTTTCCGACAAACATCCTTCGCTTCAGAAGGCGCTTTGAAGCTTCGTGTCTTTCCTTCTGCAGACCACCTCATGCGGAATTGGCAAGAGTGAAAAAGTCACCGATGGTGATGGAGTCTCCTTGCATCTTGCTATCGATCACGTGATCCGATATTTTTCATTTAATGTTCCATGCCCTTGGTAGTTCGATCATGTTTGGCCAAGTTGTTTAGGCAGATGCAGAGGGATACAATCTTGGTCAGAAGCTTAACGACAGCTTGAATCATGCTTCTATGGTGGGTTGTGACTGCTTTAATCGTCCAAAAAAAGGCCGTAGCTGACTTTCATATGTCATGTGACTCTTGACGCCCAGAGCTTTGCTAAAAGTTGTGCACATACTACGCCATCCCGTCAATGTGAATCTCCAGGATCCAACGCGTGGTCTGACAGGCGTTTGAAGGCAGGTGTCAGCATTCAGCATGAGCCAGGCATCCAATTTCATTCTTACATCCATGAGCTGCCCTGGAAAATCTTTGCAATACTTTGTGATACTTTGTGACGAAGGATTTGAAGGACAACCTGGCAACGCTTCAGGCGAACATCCAGCCCATAATGGCAGCCATTGCAAACCGCACAGTCAATTCTAGTGCCGAAAGCCGAGTCAATACGTCTGGCAGGCACACACACACACGATATATGTTTGTATTACAGTACAATGCAGAGTATACAGACAAAAGGGTGAGCAAAGTATACGATGGATATGAATCGCACAAATACGGGGACAACTCGATGAATAGGTGAAGAAATGGGCCTGTGGTAATATGGATAATATGGTAGATATGAATTGAACAAGTACACACAATATAACACAATTACACGCATGTATAATCATGTATATGCATTGTATGTGTCCATATGTATGCACATGTGCATGTCTACATGTATATAGATATAGTGCACGCATGATGCCTGCCAAGACCCAGTTTTTTGTGGACATGCAAGACATGCGCACAAACAAAACAAACAATTTCCTATGCTTGCTCTCAAAGTTTGAAGGTCTTGTTGTCACCCTGCCGATGTGCATTGGTGCTTGGAGAAAGGCATGCCGTATTGATTCATGAAACAGTGCCATTCCGTCAAGAAAGTGTGACATTCATACCAGAAAGTGCAGTACTTGCAAGAAGGTGTGGTGTAGCCGTCCCGAAGCATCCCTTAAACCAGCGTACAGTAGTAGGCATTTAAACAAAAACGGCTTCGCTGTGAGAAAGTGTAATTTAGTCCGCAACTGACACAACCAAGTCTGACATTCTTGGGCATCGATTCCAACATTTTGGAAGAGAACAAGTATGAACCAGTTCGGCTCCGATCCTTAAATTCAAGAGCCAAGTCCCTGGAGTGGGATTGTTTCGACATGGTATATAATATAAATGTTGAATCTCGAATCTGTGGCTTTGCAAAGTCTAAGTACCAGACCCCACAAGAACACAGCATGTATGTCATACTGTATGTGCGCAAATGCGATGTAAACTTGATCCAGCTTTGTAACCCAACAGCAGATTCCAAGCTTCCAGGATTCAATTCCGGTTTTCACGGCCGACAAAAAACAGCGCACCACTTTCAGACCCAGACATGGAAACCCAACAATACCATGCAATACCCTGTATTATGGCGCCCCAACTCTGCCAAAAGCAAAGCAAAATTTATCAAAAGCTAGGACTGCTGTGTCTCGGGCAGGGCTATCTATCCTATCTATCCTATCCTATCCTATCCCATCCCATCCCATCCCATCCATCCATCTATCCATCTATCCATCTACCTATGCACCTATCTATAGGGTGCACCTACCTATATACCTATCTACCCTTCTACCTTTGCAGGTTTCAATCTTGCTATCAATCCATCCATGCATTCATCTGTGTTTGCACGGACACACGCGCCTGTGCCCAAAGACATCCACAAGAGACCCGGATGCGGACTTTGAAGCCTGCCATGTCTTGGTGGTTCTTCACATGCATTGCATGGTGCACATGCTAAGCTGCTATGTGGTTTGCTTAAGGTCTCCCTGCTCAACATGCTCCGGCCCGTGGCATACAACATGCAGGGCGATCCAGCCAGAATTAGGCCTGTCCCAAGCGGTGACCTAAGGCAAGAAAGCGTTGCATTGTCAATGCGTGCTGCGCAGGTTTGGCTTCATTGCGGACGAGATGCAGCAAGTCCTGCCAGAAGTTGTCCGGTACACTGGAGCCATGAACTCTGCTTCCTGGTTCCATGGCATTTGCATTGTGAACACTTTGCGAACTCAACGCGCACCATGGCTAAATTTTCTGGACTGAGGCCGGTAAAGACAGTGCCCGAGCAGGCATCATGTACCTGGACTTGCTGGCGGTGCTCGCCTGCTCAATACAGGATGTGCTGCCTGGATGTACGACTGTAGTTGACGTTTGACATCGCTTGAGCCAACTAGACAAATCAAGACGTGAAACAATGGAAACAACATGAAACAACAACCCACACATGCACTGCTTAGCACCTGGTTAATTAGAGCAGATGCCTACAAGACGGATGGGCGGAGAGAGGTCCAAGTGCTTTGACTGATGCCTTTGGCTTCTGGCATTTTGGGGATGAAGGGTGTTCCATGCTGTTCATTACTGCTCGATGCAGTTCAATTGTTGTGTGCGTACCTTGCTTTGCAGGAGTTGACGCTGGAAATGAACCGTGTTGTGGAACGACTGTCGGCAGTTGAAGAAAGGACCGCGCCGAAGAAACGTGCCCGGAAGGATGAAGGATTTGTGGAACACTTCTAGCATGTCTTGTGGCTAGCTGTATTACAACTTCTTTTGGTCAGCATCAGGTTATCGTCTGCAGCCGTTTACGACCAAAGATACATTTTCAAGAATCAAATGTATGACATGTGATCAGGCTTGTGCACACTTGTGCAAACTTCAGAGGTGCAAGGTCAAATCCGAATGAAACTTACCTTTTCAGCGAACACACCTCCCTTTCTTGACGCCAGGATTCAAAGACGCAAGATGAGAAGTTTGAAGACAAACTCCAAGTGACGAGCAGCCCGCCTTCCTTTGCATGAACTTTAGGCCTTTAGGAAACTTGAAGCACATTGCTATGCAAACTGGCTGTGCAACAAATTGTGCACCTGCCGCAATCTATACATTAACTTCTATTTTTCATCGATTTCATCGTTTGTTTCACCAGTGTGCCGCCTCTACCTGAGCCGTCACGAACAGAAAAGGGTCTGCAACGTCCTGCGATTCTGGAATGGAACTGCTACCTTGCGCCTGCAGCTGTGCTGTAGCCCGCAGTGGGTGCATCTGACATTGCCTGGTACTAGATGAGAATCCGCAGCTTTAAATTCAACGGACCAGGCGGAAGTAACTACGCAAAGCCACAGTGTGTAGTAGGAAGCAATGCGGACAATGCACAAGGGTTCTTGAAGGCCCTGGAAGTATGAGAGACAGTACAAGTGCTACAAGCTGGCATTCAGACGCAAGCAGCTGTTGCTCGCCGTTTGCGGGCACTCCCCATAGCCAAAGCGGTTGGAAACCCAGTGGCAAAAGTGTTCGTTGCGTTTCCCGCAGCATTGGAAGCAGACCGTGCAAACTTCCCTAACATCAAGTATCATCAAGTGCACATATGAAAATGCTGGACAGGCAAGCTACATATGTCTGTTCCTAGTGAAGCACTTCCCGCCGTGGTTGCTTGGATGGCGGAAGTTGCACCGGGATTTTGCGGTGCTGAGTCGTTTCCAATTTCTTTGGTGCAATGCTAACATCTTGATATCCAAGCGGTTTAGAATCTTGACATCTTTTGAAAAAAATGTCCTTTTGAAAAAACATATTCTTTTGAAAACATATTCTGTTGAAGAAATATTATTTTGAAAAAATATTCTTTTGAAAACATATTCTTTTGAAAGAATATTCTTTTGTGCTATTTCTGAATCCATTCTGCGGCTCTTGACAAGGTGGCCGGGGGTGCCAGGGCCCTGAGACATTTGTCTTCCAATTTCAGCGGAACTGACTGGGAACTGTCGAAAAAGTGAAGCTAAGATGCTGAGTTGATGCTAAGGTTGGCATCGTGGCAGCAGCAGCCACGAGCTAAGTGGCTTGCATTGGCTTGCGCAAGCCTATGGTGCAACACATCTGAAAATGCACGCTACATGGCTACATGCATAAGGTGCAACCAGTCAGTAAGGTACTTTGCTGCCACTGAGCAGCATGATAGCAGCATGTAACACGCCCAAGGTCTTTGTGTTTAGTGGCGCTTCATCGCAACCGACATCATGGGACAAGGAGGCAAAAACTCCAAAAAATGCAGCCGCATGGAGCTTAGCCAAAGGTCTCTGTGACTAAGCCGACTAAGCCTTTCCAAATGTGTCAGTGTTCTGAATCTTCTCCCTTTTTGCCTTCCACGCTGCGATGAATTGAGCAGTGTCCCGTGGTGTAAGAACGATGACAAGCTGAACGAGCAGAAAGATACTGAGACAGAAGGCGAGGAAATCGAGGTCAACGAACTCACCCGAGGAGAGTAAAAACGACTATTATCGACTATTGATGTGACACGTTGAGTGAAGCTTGCAGAGCATTGTAGAGCCGTGTTTGACAAGCAAAACATGTCGAACTGCAGATATTTGCAGGTGCCGTGCCTTTCGCAGGAGACTCGGAGCCGCAAAGCACGAAAAAGGCCAAAGGTGCCAAAAAGGAGACGAAGGAGACGAAAGAGGAGACAAAAGAAGTCAAAGGAGTCAAAGCTCAGACCACAGAGACGAAGGCGGCAACTGACCTAGACGCAAAAGTTTCCGAAGAAGCAGAGCTCGAGCCGCATCCCTAAGTAACTTTTGCATGGGCTTGTGTCATGGATGGATTGACGCCAAGTGTTTGAGAAGTGGTGCATAATCAAGAAGTTCAAGGTGAGTGTGAGGCCTGCAAGGGCGTAAGGCCCAAGGTCTGGCCTATCACAGCTTGCCAAGGCCAAAGCACGATGCAGACATGCGACTGGGCTACAAAAACAATCAAAAACAGCCGTTGGAAAAAAAGGTAAGGATGCGAGATATTTCTATAGATAGCTGGGCTTCACAGTTTTTTTCTAGCTGACTAAGGCCAGTAGACTTTTTGAAAATGCGCCGCGGCAAGCTGTCTGCAGACCAGGAGGTGTCAAATTTGGGTTATGAAGCAGGGTCCGAATTCCAAAGCAGTCAAAAAGTAGGCTGAAGCTATGCAGTCTGTTCCAAAGCAGTGCAGGCCAAGTTTCGACAGGGTCTTGCGAACTTGCCACCAGAGTCGAAAAAGGCGCTGCAAGAATGGGTCAATATGTTGCTAGGCTGCAATTTAAGTTCCTGTCACCCAAAGTGGTCAAGATTCAAGGGATTCAAGGCAAAATTTGACAAAGGCCATACCAGCACAGATGATACTTTGTCCTCACATCCTGATCGGTTGCGCCTGAAAACCTCTGTATCATGAATGCATACAGGAAAATAAATTTCAAAACATGAGAAGCATCTTGGACCCAGCCTCCTGAACCAGACCCAACCAGACCCGCAGATCTGAACAACAAATCGCGACAAAAATGACAAGGAAAGATGACAACTGACGGAGAACTTAAACATGACACGGAACAATAAAAAACAGCAACTGAAACATAATTGTATAACAACAAACAAATGATGCGCGTTAATGAAAAATGGCAGCGGCATACCCACTGGACCAAAATATGCTAAAACATCAAACGCATATTATCATATGACCAAACAACCGATATATCTTGATCCTTCAATAAAAAATGCACGTTGGAATGGACAGTCTGAATGTCGATGAAACGGGCAACCCAAGCGTTGAATCAGGTTTGTCTAGCTTGAAGCCTGGTGAGTGAATTGTGTGCCCTGTGCCTCCCAGGACTGAGAATAGCACGTGGACTTTGCTGGGCTTGAACTGCCTTTTCTTTGTCTTCATTGCAGGCTCAGAAATGTTGCTAGTGTTTGGAGAGTCATGAAAGTCATGGAAGTTCATGAAAGTAACAGTGTGTGGTCTTTTGCAGGTGTCCTGACACTGGCAGCGGCAGCTATTGTTGGCACCGGCCTGAAGTCTTGGTGGAGCATGTATGGTCTAGTCCGACGTGGAGTCATATGGAGTACGTGTGTGACAGAAAGATACCGAAAGAAGCGCAGTAACATCACGCTACCAGGTCCTATTATGTATGTGGGAAGAAAACCCTGCACAAACCAGCAAGATGCCCATGTACTTGGCATACCTCAAAGTTCAGGCAACTGCAGTAGGATGATGATGGTTGTGTTTGAGTTTGGTCTCTTCACACACGCCAGAAGCTTTCCAAGGGGGTTGATGCATTTGTGATGCATTTACATGAGGAGTTTTCCAGATCAACATCTTCAATCCGGATGTCTGGCGCTGCTTGGCAAGCAACAGTGAGGGAAGTTTTTGGAAGATCAGTGGCGAGAAAGTATTTTTGGATGCTTTTGGCAAATCTCAGAGCTTGTGAGGTGAAGGTATTTCCAAGTTACAGTCCGAAAGTGGGCTCTGGCCAAAGGTTTCATCCTCAGCCGACCAAGGGAGAGGGAGAGGGCGAGAGAGGGTTGGAGAGGGAAGACGGAAGGCTGACTGCGCTCTTTGTCATAGCCATAGCTGTCTTCAGCATAGGTAGCACCAGCTCCACGAGCGCGTGAGATTGCCCATGATCGACACATCGATCTTGCAGAATTATAGCCACCGCTGAAGCCCAGTGGTTTTGAAGTTCTGCGGGCCCATTTTCCATGGAAGAAGCTCCAGGGGCAAAGGCACCCGCAGCCTGACTACAAAGTTGGACATGCGCATATAACGGAGCAGTGATCCCAATGTAAACTTGCACAGGCCAACGAGCCGTGCAGAGAATTGATGCAAATGCTGAGTATTATAAAAGGTGCAGAAAGCTGACACTGAAGAGCTTGTGAGTAATTAGCTTCAGCCAGCAGCTGGAACCTTTGCGCTGAGAATCAAGCACGGAGAAGGGTTGAAAAGAAGCTGAGTACGGTATCTATCTATCTATCTATCTGTCTATCTATCTATCTATCTATCTCTCTCTCTCTATATATATATATTATACTATATTTTAGTATATATATATTGTCGACACTGTATATTTATATATAATACATATTGTATATATATATATATGCGAAAGGGAACTAGGTAATACAATCATTTCACATGCTGAGCATGTAGTCAGTGATGCATGGACTGCCAATCACTTGGCTCAAGTCATGCGCGAGGAAAAAGATCGTTCTCCGAACGC
>Ga0126342_10000490_pt1 | contig 43552 bp, 45 predicted proteins | sample Cyp1metagenome_FD_92528 | JGI IMG/M metagenome (GOLD analysis project Ga0126342, IMG submission 92528) | Coral microbial communities from Lord Howe Island, Old Settlement Bay, Australia - Cyphastrea 1 metagenome | ecosystem: Host-associated > Invertebrates > Cnidaria > Coral ...
GCCGCTTTAGCGAGCCTACTTTTCGACCCTCCGGAGCCACAAATCATTGGAAAAACACAGTGTTTCGCGACTTTCCTACCTTTTCGCGCACCTGGATCTTCTTTCTGAGACTTTCTCTTCTCTGATCTTCTCTCTTCTTTTCTCTTCTCTATTCTTCTGCTCCACCTCTGCTTTTCATCTGTCCATATTGTCGGAAGTTTGACTTCTAAACTTCCTTCGACAATTACTTTTGGATCCAGGTTGCATACCTTCAGAAAGTACAAAATACGGTAAGCTTAGATGCATAAAGTTCTTGCAAATGCCTGAAAATCCTTCCGCTCTGTGTCCCATGTTGACTACACTGACTTGGAAGGAATTGAATGCATTGTAAAGCGACAACGTACGGAATTTACATGCTGCATTGTTACATGCTCCTAAAAGGAATGCGGATGGCAGGGATCAGTAATTTGGTTTAGCAGCTCAGCAGGGAATGGTTGTAGTCGGATAAAAAGTCAAGTCTCTCCGAATCCAAGCTTTCGACGCAGCACTGCGACCACTACTGGCAAGCGCTGATGGTAGTACCAAGGCCTGGTTACGTGCGTATGTAAGAATCATCAAAATATATTACATTATGTATTTTAATATCATATATAAGGTCTAGCTATATAAACAGATAAATCATTCCGTATGGCAAACAGCTAGGAATCTGGTTCAAAACATTTGCTTGTTGCCGGGCAAGTACCCAGATGAGTCAGCGATGAGTCAGTGGCCGGGCTCCAGCCAATTGTCAAAGCACAACCTCGACGAAGCTCCACCTGCGATTCACTGACCCTGGCTGTGATGAAACCAAGATAAACAAAGATGAACAAAGATAAACAAAGTATCAGCAAAGATACCAAATTGACATGAATTGACCAAATACATCCAAATACGAAGTGCTCAGGTCTAGAGGAGATGTGGTGAAACGATGTGAAACATAGCAACTTTAGTTGCCTCGTATTGGTATTTGCCACCGGCTACCAGGGGCAAGCCCTTGATGCCACTCGGTGTTGTCACATTGGGAGTGGTGGCTTCGCACCTCAATGGCCATGTAGTCAAATTGATTATTAAAATGTTATGACCTGGCACAACAAACAACAACTGAGATGAATGAGACACAACTGAGTACAGTCACAATCTGCATCCGCTCATGGAACTTTGTAATGCATTTCATGGCAAAACTGGCAAAACTGTTCATCGTGTGAACGAAATCCAAGGCTATGGCTGGGCACGCAGCCCATCGGCCGAGACGACTATTCCTCAAGCGGGTCTGATATTCGATTGAATAAGCTAAAGATAGCTAAAGCATACCATTTCCTCATCTTTCTTCCATTTGAATCCAATTGAATCGTACAGCCAGAGACAGGCTTGGGTCAAGGTGCTCTCATCCTTTTGAAGCGGATTGAAGCAGCAGGACCCTGGCTTCTCAAGTGTAGCCTGAACCAAGTTGGACTGGCATTCAAATGCACTCAGAAAACCACTGCTATGATCAGAGGATGGTGTCAGTGAATTCAAAGCCTCAAAGCGACGCGCCAAAGCTCGCATGTTGGGTTCTGCTTTCTGCTTCTGCTTCCTCGGTTGACGTATTAACAAATCGATGAAGCCTACAGTAGGGTACATGTCATGCCCGCCATTTTTGGCACAAGCAGAAGCTGACTAAATCAAAAGTGTCCTTGATTTTGCGTGTGCATATGCGTGCATTTAAATCTGGTTGTCATGCCAAAGGGAGTTCAAAGCTTGAAGAAAATGTCAAAGCTTGGATCCTGACCGTGGACCCTGAGCTTCTTCTTCTAGCAGTTTCCGATGCCACGCTGCCTTTGGAGAGTTGAAACAGCAACCAGCGATACCAAGGATACCAGGCCCAAGCAAAAACTCAACTCCTCATTGACTCCAATCGACTCAGACTGGCGACTCAGACTGATTTGGAGTGGTGGCTTGGTGGCCTTGATCTCCTTCCATTTGGCGAGTTCGATTCTTCGCCGCTTCTCATGGGGAGGCATGTAGCGCCTTGCCACATACACCACAGATCATCACAGTGTCACATTGAATCCTCCTGATCCTCCCATCGCAACAAGTTCGACGATGCAAATCTCTTAGCTTCCAACGCTTGCATGGGATCCGTCTCAGTCGATCCGGGGAGAGTTTTCCTTTTCTCACCAGCCTTCGCGAACTGAAATTGGATGTAGAAATCTACTAGAGACGAACGCTATCGTTGCCTTTGCCAAGAATGAATTTAAGAGACGCTCGAGCCTTGCTGTCTGCCCCAACGGCTGGCTTGAGCTGAGGCCTGTGACGATCACATCCAATTCCAAGAGAATCAACTCGTTCAAGTTGAATAATTAAGTTGGATACGAAACGATCAAGCACAAAAGGCAACTTTTGAAGCAAGGCCTGCTCCGTAATCGAGCAACCTTTGCACCAGAGTGTGCGTATGCAAAAATCTTCTGACAAGGACGCATGTCATGGCGGCATCAAGGATCATCAAGGCATAGCAAGGCTGTGGACTGAGCATAGTTTGCCCAAACAAACATAACAAACCAGCCCCAAGCTACAGCACCTGCCCCTGGTTTGTTTGCTTGACAAACTTGTTTTTAATGAGGGTTGCTTTTCAGAATCCTGGACTAGCCTGGATAGGTTCAGTTCTATATGTTCTATTGGGATCTATTGGGAAGGCGTCGCGGAGCATTGAATTCTGGAGCCTTCGCAATTGCCGTCGCGAAGATATGCGAAGATGCACGCGCCACATGCGAGGTGCCTTTTGTGCAACCTAGCCTCTGCGAGGTGCCTTTGCGATTCGTGGATGTGCAAAATTGCAATTGCCTACTGTATTGGACTTCTCAAGGCTTCGCCAACCTGCCCAAAGCAGGGGGGCCCGGACCAAACTTGAAGTTTCGCCCTGAACCTTTTCTATCCTTTCTATCCGCAGAAAACGGTGATCAAATGATGTTGAATGTGCCTCCTGAAACCTCATGCACACACAGCTAGTACTGCAATGACCAAAATGCGCATGACGCACTAATGTCTTCTTCATGTGCTCTGGAACCCAACCAAGCAACCGCAAGAGTCTGACTCTTCTCTGGCACCAGCCGAGCCCTTTTGCGGGGTTCCTCCTGATCGCAGATCAGATCTCAGGATTGGCGTTCGACAAAGTGCACCCTCCGAGCCTTGGAAATTCGAGCTGCTGGAACAAGGGATGCTGTGGAGGCTGGTCTCTCCTTGCCATGTTTTTGCATGTTTTTGCAGCTTAGCCTTTGCACATCATTGCACCATTTCTGTGACCAGCACTTCAACTGGACGTAGCAGTGTGTTGAGCCCAAACATGGCTGCTCTTCAATTGCAGCAAATATGTAAGCTGTTACTGCATAGCCTGTCATTCTGCCCCACTTGGGATTCCACTTTGATTCTATAACGAGTTTCACTTGTTTCCAGACCATACAACGCTGTGGATGCCGAAGGAACGGATGTAAGTAGAAGGTGTGTGACTGATCAACCAAGGATGTCATGGGTTCCGAGCTTTTAGCAATTTTAGCAGCTACACTGATACACTGCACATCCAAACCACCTTACAGCTTTTATTCAGCTTTTTAATATTTTTTAATGCTCTGAATATCTTTGCGTTCTGGTCATGTCTTTTTGTTTGCCTCGATTCCTTTGGATTCCGATCGATTCGGTGTCCTCCACTCCCTCGAGTTCCTCAGCTTCCTCTGTGGACCTTGGGGCTAAAGAGTCACCCTGTCATTGCTGCGAAGCTTGAACACCGCATCAAGCATGGTCCGGGTCAGGATGGTCAGGGCTGCTGTCAGAAACTGAGAATATGGCTGGTCCAACTGATCCAGATCCAACAGATGTAGTGGATCCGCTTCACACTCAAGTTCTTCCTCTCCTTCCTCTAACAGCTCAACCGGCTCAACCTCTTCATTCCCAAACTCCTCTAACTCCTCCAACTCCTCTAACTCCTCTAACTCCTCCAACTCCTCCAACTCCTCCAACTCCTCCAACTCGTCCGAATCCTCGATCTCCTGGGTTTCCTCCAAGTCCAGATCTTCCAGACCTTCGAAATCCGCATCACCGACCTGCTCAGCTGGCGCCATCACTTGGCCGGCAGTGGTTCAAATCATCTTAAGATGCGATGTCAAGTGCAGCGCAAGCTATGCGGCTATGCTCTCCATCCCTCTCCACACCTCCATACCTTCACTCCACCAAGACTGTCCTTGCGCAATTGCTTCCTGCGGATGACTTCAAATATGTAAAGGCGATGATACATCAACTATGAACATGCACAAAGGATGCGAAACATCGTTTGCATAAGTCTGCATGCAACATTCAGTCGACGTCTATTTTAAAAAGCGTGGAGACATCACATTCTCCACATCCTGCATGAAGCTCTCGGCATCGATGTCCGCATCAATCTCACTAGTCAGAAGATCCTCCTGTGCATCCATGTGCATCAACATCAACAATCATCAACATATTTAACAGGTAATGTATATATTAATATTTATACACACATAATAAATGCATCGATGCATGCTGTACCATAGTCAACATGTTCATGTTTAATTTGTGGCAAGCTTTTTGTGGTCCTGAATGCGTCGCACCCGTCTTTTAACTCTCCTTCGAAGCCGTCGCGCCTTGCATTGTAAAAGGGTACAATGGAGATGATGGAAAAATGTGGAAAAAATGTGGAATGCATCAAACAACTCAGATAACTTAGTCTGGTGCATTTCTTAAGACGAACTGAGTGTCCTTCACCGTTACCTCGTTACCTTTGTTTTACCCTCATGTATCCTCATGTCACAAAACGAGATGTTCCAAAGCCATCCAAAGCCTTGGTCCCGAGGGACAGGTCACCTTCGATGTGTCCGTTGCCTCGTCATGAAACATATAGCATGTCATGACATGAAACATCATGAAACTATCACAGCAAAAACATACAAAAACCTACAAAAACATACAACTGCATAAATTTGCTTCAAGGTTTGACAACGTTTCAGTGTTTGATGGTCTCCTCTTGTGGAATCGCTGTAGTGTGCGGCTGACTATTGTCAGCCTGAACCTCGCCTTGCTCAATCTGGAACTCATCGTCGATGATCAGTGTCCTGCACTAGGTCAAAGCAATGCAAAGCGCAAAGATGCCACAGGTAAAGCTCAATGCAAGGCATATCAATATCAAACCAGGTTAAGATATGTTGAGTGCCAATAATCATTGTAGATATTGTAGTTATATAAGCCTAAGCCAGCCTGTTTCATCCAAATATTTGACAAGCAGCCTGAGTTGCGAACTCACCCCGGGACCAAGCTTCCAAGAGGTCAGCATCTCGGAGCAAGCAGGCTTCAGGAGGCTCGGGCCTGGGAGTTCATGGTATCCATGATATCCATGGTATCTATCCTGGTGTCATGGCGTCTTCGTGGTGTCTTCGTGGTGCGTTCAAAATCTTCAAAGCCTCACTTGAAAAGTCTGAGCATGCTACACTTGCTCCGGCTCCTCGACAACCTCCACGATTCAACGGCAACCCGACGCACCAATTTCACAGCCAAAATCACTATGTGAATGCATTCCACACGATGTCTGGTGTCAGGTAGATGGTCTTTGAAATGCAACCAAATAGCAACGCAGCCACACAATATAGACACACACCGCATGATATGTATTTGTAGGAAAAACACAAAAAAAATGAATGAATGATGGCTGAAACAGAATTTTTGATATGTGTTGCTTTGGGTGTACATCATGTGTAGTACGTGACATATTGTAAGTGATAATTGTGGACGGCTTACATCAGCTAGCAAGTGTCAATCTAAGCTTTACTTTTCGGCTGTCCTAACACATGGCACATTCGAAAAAAATTCCATCCCTGAAACCTTTGAGGGAACCCCCCCAGGCAAACATTTACTTGATTCTATACGAATCTTTGAAAATGCAACCTTCAAGAGGCCTCCAGAAACCATTACCTAATCTCTCCATTGATATGACCCCAAGAATCCTTTTCAAGATGCTGCAACTGTCAGACCCAACCCTCAGGAGCCCACAAAACCTGTAACCAGTTTTAGTGGAGTACGTCTAGTTTGGAAATAGTTGCAAGCACAAAAGGAATCCTCAACTGGCAAGAACTGACTGCTGGTAATATAGACGCACGAGTTCAGTACTTAGTCGTCCACCTTCCAAATCCTTCCAATCTAGGAATCTAGGTGACCAAAATTTCATGCGGGAGGCCTCTTCAGCTTCGATAGCGGAAACCATCTTCATCTTGGGCCTCTTCCTGTTTGATCTACGACCTTAGAGGGGTTGACAAAAGGACAAACGATCAATCTTGCACAATCTTGCACCAGGTGTTCTTTCGAAACATCAAACCAGTCCTTGCAAATCGATATTTGCAATGTTGAACCATCGACATTTAAGAACTAGGGCGCTGGCCAGGAGCCACTAAGGCGTTTTTTATCATTTCATCCACCGCTTCTTCATGCTCTGGCGCCAACTCCTTCCCCAGAAAAGCTTTGGACACCGAGCTTCAAACAAAAAGTCCAATGGGAAGCTTGATTCCGGGGGTGTGGGCTGGATCGATCATTTGCTGGGAGCTCAGCATGCGTATGACAGAGCATGGCATAGCACGCGCCAAGAACTCCTGGAAATCTAAATTAAAGAGTATGTACAGTATATTGAATCTTGCATTTTTGGACATTTTTGACTTCTGATGAGTGTGGATGTCAGTGGGCGCGCAGCCAGCAATTCAACTCCCCGTTGGTTGATTGTACTGATTCACGCTTCTTCAGTCCTTGCTTTGAACGGATTCTTGAGATGGGTGTAACCTGGCAGCATTATTCAAACATGACAAACAGGAAACGCTTGAACTGTTCAGATTCATGTCAGAGCAGTCTATCTCAAGTCTGACTTTGGGGTTCCCAATCTTAACGAAAAAGCCTGAGGAGCTCAGTGGATCTACTTCCATTGTGGCCAAAGAAATCTGTCATTGCGATGGTTTTGCCATGGAAAGTGCAGGAACTTGGATGGCCTTGTCTCAGGTGAAGCAATGTCCAAGCCATCTACATCAACTGTTTGTGGCACAGCAGGAGATAGGTGTGCTCTCCCAGAAATAGAAGTCCTCACAAACATCTCCAAGGTGGTCCAGTATCCTTTTATCTCCAGCTGACACTTTGCAGATTTGGGCACCACACCCTTTGTGCTTCTTGAACCGCGAAGCGGCCAGTTTGGCAGATTCTCCGTAGCCATAACCTGAACGAGGAGAGTACATGTAAATAAAGATTGATAATAAAATAGAATAGAATAGGATAGGATAGGATCGGATGGGATGGGATAGGATAGGATAGGATTGATTGATTGATTGAATCATTGTTTGTTTGCCTCCCCAAAGATACCAATACTCGAGAAAACACAGAAATTGCCTTGAGGGCGGCGACTCTCTTTCGGCTCTGAGACCTCAACTCAATTCACAACACCACGACACACAGCCCTTGCACAAATCATGAAAGCGAAAAGCATCGAAGAGCACAATTTGACAATGAGATCAATGAGATCAATGAGATCAATTGAGCATGTAGCACCAGATCTCACACACTGCTCTCAATCTGAGGAATTCGCCCAGCGACCATGGCCACGCGGAGCCGGCATTAGCAGAGCTGTCTACTACATGGGTCCATTGGTCCACGAGAAATGTGTTTCACCAAAAAGGGTGGCCCCTCTGCTGTTCATTGCCAGGATGTTGATTTGTTCGTTGCTGAGGCTCGTTGTGGACTAGATTGTGCGAATCAGGCGGGCATTTCTGGAAGCTATGCTTTGCTTTTCAAATCACATACCAGTATAGTGAATGACCTAATTAGCCCACTGGTCTTTTTGGTTTTAATCCAACCCCGTCCCTGAGCCCGGCAAACAGCAGGTGGTAGACTGGTAGAGGATTTCTATGGATTTTTAGGTGCAGTATGGTGCAGTGAAGAAGACGATGGAAAACACCCTGCTATTTCAATTTGTCAGCATTCTTATTATTTCTAGATATTTCTATTGCAGTTTCACTGCACTTCGCTGTGGCCTCCTTGGTCTGAGCTTCAACGATCGGCTGTGCCCCTTAGACCATTTCTTTGACCAATCTTCACCCTTCAGACTTTATCTGGTGAGACCAAGTACTTCGCTTGTTTGAAAGATAAAAAATGGAATTTGCAAACGAAACCCTTTAGCGTTTTTTTTGTACCTGAGTGTGAGACCCTCAGTTGCGGCAGGCACTTCTGCAAGAACCTCCTGTCGGCAGTGGCGTGTAAAGAAATGAAACCAGAGCAAAGGACCGCATGAAGCACTTCCAACAACTTCTAGGATGCTAAAAATGCAAAAAGCTTCAACAAGTAGGAAGGGATATGGAAGGACAAAGTTATGGTTGGATGCGATCAAATCTAATCTGCACTGTGGGCTAGAAGCATTCCATCCTGTCCTCTGCCGGCTTCTCTGTTTCCACAGGTCCACCAAAAGTTGGAGATGCAGAACGCTGCTGGCAACATTGGGGAGAAAATCACAGGAACATTGATTGCACGAATATGCACAATTGACATCAAAAATAAGTGAAATAGGTACTGCGTGGAAGCGGTTGAACATTTTAGGGGGGAATCCAATGCAATTCATCCCATGCCTCTCTATTCTCAGTTCCACCAGGGGTTGCACCCAATGAGACCTGGTCCAAGCCACGACAGTATCGGATTGAGGAATCCATGTGACAGTGGATGTGGAGTCGATGTTGTGGAGACTTTCACTCTTAGTGTGCTTGGTGACCCAAATGCTTGCCTCTGCTGCAGCATCCTTGGAAATCAGATGCTGTAAATTTCGCCAGACTTGGACATGAACTACCTAGCCACTGCAGTACCAGGCTCTTGACTATTGAGTTTATGAATTTTTGGAGACTTGCAAGTGCGCAGGAGGGTTCCCCAGGCTTTGTGTGAGCTTCGCAAGCATCGTCCGGAAACATCTAAGTGCTGATCATCTGTGGCAGATGACTGATTGCCTGGCACCCAAGCAAGAATTGTCAAGGTATTATGACTTCTTCTGCTTTCAACGCTTCAGGATCTTCAGGGTCATTGGTCGATTGGCATACTTTGAGCATAATTTGGCATGCTTTGGCATACATCAATGTATATATCTCTATATATATACGTATATACATACGTATATACATACGTATATTTACGTATGTATATTTAACGAATCATCAATATATGCGTCATTGGTGTTGCTGCGCCTGATGGCTCCGGTGAGTCGGGATTCTCTCCAGCGGCTTGACCTGCTTGAAACCACGAGCGGTTTCAGCACGACAACGTGGCAACAGCACACTAAATTCTATGTAATATATGTAATATATGTAATATATGTAATATATGTAATATATGTAATATATGTAATATATGTAATATATGTAATATATGTAATAATTATATTACATATATATATATTTATTTATATGATATATATATATTTATGATATATATATATGTAATATGTTCGCATCTAGTATATGGATAATCATGGATATGTTTTTCTCTGCGCGAACAACTCCTGCACTGTCCTGCACAGCATGCCAGCTACTTCACTGAAGATAGAAATGGACCTTGCTCAATGCCAGCAGATGTCAACTCATCTGCCTCAGACTTCACAGGAAACTATACATGCTTTACTTATCGCTCATGAATTCTGGGACTACTCCTCATGCAAAGCACCTTCAAGTAGTAATATGCCCAGTAGTATGCTCTGTAATATGCCCTGTATCACGCTTCTTGCAACATCTGGTCATTGCCAAGGCCCAAGCATCGGTTGGCTCGGCAGGAACACTTGGATTGGTTGAGGCCATCTTTTGCGAGAGCTCAGCAAGAAGCTCAGCCTTCAAATCCCCACGGCCAGGGAGCAGGTGCAGTTGCTGTGGCATACTGCAGCATGCTGCGGCATGCTGCAGGATTCGCTGTCAAATCCAAGTGAGCATGATATTTCATGATATTTCATGATATTCATGCAGATTGAGCATGATTGAGCCTCGTAAATCTCTCGGATACGATATCCCGGGTCTTCATCATCATGATACTCGTCTCCAACATCCCAGACCTGATTCTGAAGAAACCATAAGCAACCAACATGTTCGTGTTCTTGGAATGTGCAGAATGGTTAAGGAAAACACTCAAGAAGTGACGTTGCATTGTCACCTTTCGCAGCCTTTCCCTGAGTCATCGTGCCGATGTTTGTGTTGCATCCCTCCGCTTGGGCAAATAGTGGGATGACCTCACGTGAATGTCGCTGACATGTACTGACAATGACAATCTTCCCATGGGAAGTTTTCTGAAATTGGCATTTTAGCTTTGGCTGGCTGGGGCCAACACACAGCTGGCTCAACAGGATTTTGACTTTGAGCCTTGGAAATTCACACGGCTTGTTGTTCCGTTCAAAGTCCCATGCTCCCAAGGTGTCCAAATGCCCAATACTGGAATATGACACAACATAACAGTCAAGGTAATTGCATCCGCTGTTGGCACAGGCTGCGAGACCTTGCCACGTGATGTCACAGCTTGTCTGCCACTCTGCCATCTACCTGTGTGACAAAACTCCGTCTGGCTGTGCCTCTGGTTGCGGCTGCATCTCTTTTTGGATACTTTCCCAGAACCTGGTAGGTATGACCCTGACTGCATCAACCATGCCTCAAATCCAAGAATTGTTCTTCAGATCGAGAGTCCATAGTACTGTATTCGAGATGACTTGAATAATGTTTTGAATGTGATTTGAATGTATGATTCATCTACATCTATGTATATAGTTCTATAAGATTCTATATGATTCTATGTTCATGTCATGTCATGTCCTCCCTACCCAAGCCCTGCCTGGAGGTCTCAACATCACTGATAGTCAGGATGTGTCCAGTGTCAACTTGCTTGGGGTCAAGCACAATGTCCTGGTGTTGGCTTGGAACATGAGTCATGCAGCAATGCAGCATTAGATGCATTAGCAATCTGTGCTGAAAGGTGATCAACTGGAGGGTGTTTCTCACTGCAAGCAGCGCTCCATGACGTCCAGCTTTGGAAAGGCGTCACTTTTCAGAGTGGTGTCGATGCATGTCAGGAGCTTGTCATCAGACAAGCATTGCCTTGACAGCTTAGTGTGTTGAGAAGCTGACAAAGCATTGATGAAATATGCAGCTGCAGAACTAACTGTTGAGCTGATCTGGAGTGGAAAATGCTTCTGCGACGATGTCTCCCTTGGTCCCTAAGCTTGTGGCCCTGTAGCCATAAGCTTTCTCAGGAGGTTGTCCAAAAGGTCATGAACAAGAGCCTGGCCATCCCCAGACACGAATTTTGCCGATAAATGCAGCTCTGGGAGTAGGAACAGTAGTGCTTCGCTTCATTCCCTGTCTTTGAAACATATTGCTACATTTTGCAACACCTGAACAAGGCCATTTGAGAAAAAAAGAGAGCGCCACTGGCCCCCCCAGGTTTACATGCCTCTCGAGCAGTCTCACTCTTAGGCTTAATGGCCTGGATACAGTGGTGTGAGCTTGGGCTTTGGTCTGGCAGGTTTCGGCCAGCAAACGCATGTGTCAATGGATGATGGACCTGAGAATAAAATGTGCTTGGACAAATATAGCGGTCTGACAGATGGAATCCCCGTCTGCCTCCAACTCTGCAAGCAGCAAAGCGCAGTTGTCCACGTGGCTTCGAAAGCGTTGAAGAACTCCCTGCCAGTCGAATCCAGATCTCTGTGGACTCCCGACACGTGAACAATGTCCAGTAAGCATCAGTAAGTTTTTGACTGTCCATATCAATGTACACCCACATCTACATCCACTGTCAAAAACAACATGCATACAGTACCATGCAGTGACATATTGTGTTGATATGTACAAATCTACAACCTACGCTCGTACCTACAGGCGGTTCATCAAAAACATTTTAAACTAAGAGGACACCCCTTGCAACGCACTGTGCCTCCAAGGGAGGCACATGTTCACTGCATTGAGCCTTGGAGTGGCGTTCCATGCGAGTCTCTAATTGTCGTGCAATAAATTGCCTGAATTACATTGAATTACCTGAGAAGTCCTGACGAGAGAAGACTTCTGAGGGTCTAGCGATAATGGCGTGCGCTGCTGTTGTGAAATGACATTGCTCCAGGAATTGGGCAATGAGCTCAAAGATTTGCACCGAACCTGGAAGCCGAGGTCGCTGGGAAATGCGTATGAGATCTGTATTGAAATGTAGATTGATATGCTATCAGCAGCGAGGTGTAACGGCGCAACACTGTGAAAGAGCCAACGGTACCAGTGCGCAAGTCTCAATGTGGCGGTCAGAAAAGACTACCGTATCCTTTGTTATTGGCTTTGACATCACAGAAGTCTCCATGCCTTTCTCTGCACATGGCATTGACATTGCTGGAAGGCTATATTGTGCAATGAGAAGCAATGGAAACTCTTGGATAGACCCTGGGTGGAGGTTACTCTGATAATGTCGATCAATTTGCCGCACGTTATGCAGAGATGTGGAAGGGAGGTCGATAAAGAAGGTGAAGCCTGCTTTAAAAACTTTCATGGAATTTCTGATGCCATGCATGCTTTTGAGTTCATAGATCATTTGGACTCATTTGGCCCAGTCTTCTGAGCCAGCAAAAAAGCTTCGCACCTCATCAAACATGAAACAGCTGACGTCTCTACCTTGTTGCGTTTGAAGGATGCTGCCAGTCTCTGTAAAGGTTTGCAAGTGTCGCCAAGAAACGGTGAAGGCTGCGATCCTACTGTTGGATCAGTCTGAAATTGTTGAAGGAAAATGGGCACCCGCTGAGTCTGTTCAACACCGGGGGTAGGCACGCACAAACTTGAATAGGAGCTCCTTCTTCTGCTGGTGCCTCCACAAGAGTGACTCAATCATGTGCTGTATCTCCTCCGGTGAAGCCTATTAGAAATTAGAAATAACTGCATTTCCTGGAATGCTCGCCCTAGACACCGCCTTGGGGTCAGTCCTTCAGCATTACATCTAATCCATTCTAATCCTTCTTCACAGCACGCACAAGTTGGACATCTTGGCCTGATCTAATTGCTTGAGAGCCTTCACACGCGTTGCAATCTCCTGCAGCAGCGAAAAGGTCACGTTCCTCAAGTCCCCAGTTGAAAAGCATCTGAAAAACATCTATGTGTGCCCCGCAGCGCGCTTCCATGTCACTGTTGATTTTCGAGCCAAGAGCAAGTTGGGGGGAAGACCAAGAAATCCCATGAAATGTTCGAAAGAATTGGCATTCTATACTGTAACTATATTTCGGTCGTGCTCGAATAATTTGCTTCGTGCAATTTAGACCAATTTAACACAGGACATCATAGGACATAGTTTAACTCCTGCTGCACCACCCAGACTCAGTTCGCCGGCCCCACCAATAAATTGCAAGTATGACATTCAACAGCAACCAAGACTCGACGTATCTTGACGTGCTTACGCTCATGCTGGTTCGGGTATCTCTATGATTGTGCATGTGGATGATCATAATGTGCTCGAATGAACTGAGAAACATTGAGAAACGGTAATTTGGGCTGCGGATGGCTGCGGAGCTGCCTCACTCTGCAGCGTGGCACTATCCGGCACTTTTGCCAGAATCGATTGCTCTTTGACGAATGTGCTGAGCACCTTGAGCAGGGACCGAATCAGAAGGGCCATTGGACCATATTGGACCATTGGACGCTTCAAAAGGAGTTTCAAGAAAGCCTCTAGAAACACACATCGAATGCTGGAGCTGTTCATATCTTCCACATTCCTCCAGTTTCATCCAGATTCAAGGAAACTTTGGACAAGACCTCCACAAGTCCGCAAGCGTCTTTGGGTTTTTCAGCCTGAAGAAGTCAAGCCAGCCAGAAACTTGCTGCGGGAATTTCCAGGCAATTTATGTCAGCTCTTTGAATGGAATTGTAAGGATGTTCCACACTGTGCAACACTGCAAATACCACAAACGTCCAGTGGAATAAGGACCCTGCCACCACTCTGTCGATGACTTTGCCAAGATGAGCATACACATTCTGTGCAGGTGGCATTTCATTCAACTCTGGAAGCTGCTATGTCTGAGACCTCTTGGACCCATCTGAAATATCTGAATCACAACAAGCATTATTGCATGTGCTGGCGGGTAGATAGCGGTTCATCTTGTGTTTGCTGCAGAAAAAAGACGTGTTCAACAGCGCAAGCAGAGCAAGCAGAGCAAGCAGAGCAAGCAGAGCAAGCAGAGCAAGCAGAGCAAGCAGAGCAAGCAGAGCAAGCAGAGCAAGCAGAGCAAGCAGAGCTCGGTGCTTCAAGCCACAACAAGCCCAAACTACAGCAGCGGAGTGCCTCCTTCTTTAGGTAAGCCAGGTCTGCATCTGCAGTGCCCATCTGCAAAGGCAACCACAAAAACTCAGAACGGATGCTGCACAGAGCTCAAAAAAAAGGTGGACATCACATCAACAAACATCAATGGTCATCAATGTATATTGCATGGCAAAACGCCCACACTGTTCTCAGTGCAGCGTTGTGCAAATCATTTATCAAATGTTGACCGAAATGCACGCCTCTGCCAAGGCAAACCCGCCCAATTCAGACTACAAATTGAGCCAAACTGGTGCAGAATTGGAAGCAATCATCCTGATACAAATCAGGCGCGATCCTGCCACGCATTGGGTGCTTAGGTTTGTGCATCACAAGAAACATCAAGCATCATGCTGTGCTTTTGCTAGTCTATGCCGGAAGCTTCCTAGACACTACTGTCAGAGCTTTGTACACCGCTAGCAGCATCTAGCAGCTAGCACAAACCACCGTGGTCTTGCTGGAGAATCACCTGAGAATAGCATCAGTTGTGCAGGAAATGATTGGTTGCAGTGACTGTGAACACTCCAAAAATATCCAACCAGCATCTACTTCTGGAAGCTACAGAATAGGCAAATACCCAAAAAGCCAAGTACATAGTATATAAATATTATATACATGCAGACATGTCAAATATATACTGAGTTTATGACGCTTGCCGCAATCTCCTCATTGAACTCAACCATGGCGGAACTTGGACAGGTGCCTTTGCTTTTGGTTCAACCTGCCAGCGTGCAAGCAGTTCTTGCCTGGCTTGTAATGTCAGACTGGCTATAGAATAGAGTACTATAGAGGGAAGAGGCAAAGGGAGGACACTCCAACGTCTCCAACAACAATTCAGCACATATTCAGCAGATCATACATGGAGGGTCGACTCGAGTCGACGGTTTTGGGCGTTGAATACGTCGTGTCATCATTGGCCAATGATTCAGCGGATGTGATGAAGCCAATGAAGCCGAAGCCGATTGCCTTCGTCTCACTGTAGCCGCCCTGTGTAGCACCTGGGCGAAGCTGGAGATGTTGAAAAAATGCAGCACATCACACCCTCGCCTTCAGCTGGAGCGGCTGGAGCGGCTTGCCCTTCCTCTCTACAATATACACAATGTCAGATTGTCAATTGCTGTCAATTAGTGTCAATGAGTCAATAGTCAATATTTATATCAATATTTGTCAACGGTTGTCACTGTGAGCCCATATGCAAACAGCAGAAAGATGCGCAGCGTCCTTGCTGGAGCTCACCATGCATCGACCCATTAAGGAATCCAACCAGTCATCCTAGGCTCTGCTCAGTTGAGTTTCATGCAGAGTTGTTGGGCAGTGTCAGAGCTGTTGGGATTTGCTGACCTCCTCCTTTGCAGCTTCTTTGGCCTTGTTCTCCTTCAGAGGTAGAGCAGGTACAAGTACAGCAGAAAAAGATGGAAGAAGAGCAAAAACACATTTTGGTGCTATATAAGTTATATAGTCAGTAGATATTCACTCCTTCTCAGGAGGATCTGGTGCAATGGCTGGTGATACCCTGCCCATCCTCAGGAGAGAACACCGGCGTAGATCAAATCACGGTGAATGCACTGCCACTATAACTTGCCGAGCTGCATGACACGCGAACCATCAGCTTGGAGAGCCTCCAGAAGGGTGAAACTATGCTAAGCTGCTAGTCTGGCAGAAATGCTTTCCAGATCTTTCCAGCATATCTGCAAAACCAAAACCAAACAACGAAGTAATTTCCTTACTTGAGAGGGTTCGCAGAGGCAGGGCATTTGAGGCGTTTGCAACACTGTTTTTCTGTGACAGTCCATGGACGGCCTGGGTGACTTAGCATATTTGGCTTCAAATTGATTTGGCCGATCAAACACGAAAAACCTGCTCCATGAGATTCCTTGAGAATGTTTTTCCACGGTTGTCCACGGTTTCCCCTTCCCACCTTCATCAAAGCGTCATGAAAGGAATCCACCGTCAGTTCTTTGCTGGCTGTGAACAGGTGTATCCTCCAATAGATCACAGGGTGGCTTCCATGGCTGCGCTTCATTTTATCTTAGACCGCACACCAAGAGCAAAACACAGTCCTCTGCAAAATACTTCCTTCGGCCGCAGAGATGGTGAAACCAACCTCGGCTTTCACTAGTCCTTGATATCCTTCATTCTGCGTTGGTTTGTGCTTCGTGAGGCACTGCTGGTCAGACTCTGGTTGTGTCGGACTCACGATGTGCGTGTTCGACGATCCAAGGTCGTCAAAGCAATTCTCAAGGATCAAGCTCCATGAGCCTGATGCTGGCATCTCGCAATGATCTCAACCTCAAAAGCTTGAACTTTGTGGTGCTGCTTCTGAAGCAGACTACAGGCGTGTTTTGTCGAGCTCTAGATTTCTGAATAGTGAAGGTAAGATTTGTTGAGTCACCAGCTCGGCATTCATTCACGCCCAATGCCAGGCCAGTTTTCTCGCTCTCTTCAGGAACCTAAGGCTTTGAAAGGGAGGAGCCGCTTTCAGAGATTTGAGGCACAACGTTCAGTTCCAGGGGCCACAACCCATTGGCCCATGCTGGTCAGAACACTTCTGTGAGCTTTGCATCACCACTGAAGTCTTGCCACCCAGCAGCCTCCTCAACATCTCGGCCCTTCTTGTTCCTGACCAGTTCTCATCATTTTCTCAAACTCTCAAACTCTAATGCACGTGTTGAAGATGTCGAATTTATGCCATGTCTGAAAATTTTGAAGTCGCCTTTTCTTGCCCTCAGTCTCGTCCAAATCCACTCTTGAGACAACTCCTGTACTTAGGAGCTTGTCGACGGCTGCCTGCAACAAAGTGTCCACGGATGAGAATTGGTATGTATTAGCTGGTAAACCATACGAAGGTCGAGGCCTGCAATGTCGGCAGCACATTGACTCGTTCGTCTTGGTCAACTCGCCTAAAGATGAAGAGATGTCATGAAACACCTTCTGAAATTTGAGAAATGCGAACCATGCCATGAAATGAAACTATAAATATAATTATATATATATATGATGCGAAAAGCTGAGGCGTGAACACGATGAAACCACGTTGTTTGCCAGCTTGGCGATCCTCATGAGCAATACTTTATGGTCGGATACAGTCAGAGAACGAGAGCAACGACAGCGGGCCTTCTTTTTGCCTTTCTTGCCATCATCTTCGTCAATCGCATGCTCTGCAAAGACTGTTTTCTGCAGATTTGATGCCAGATAAGTCCTTGCACTGCGCTCCAGCAGTTTCATATTTGAGCAAAGTTGCAAAGTATGTCAAGGTACCTTAGTATAGCCAGAAGTTAGCAGCACTGAGCACCAGACAGGCTTCTTTTGGGAAGCTCTTCCTGACCCATCTCTCAACTGTGCCATGCTCTCTCGCACGGCACATGAAAACAAACACACAAGTGTTCACTGGCAAACACGCAATCGGATATTGCCAATGCAAAGGTGAAACTAGGTTGCAGAGACATGATGAGACATGTACATTCTGAGTCAGTCATACACATTTTGGAAAATGCAGCTGTGGCCTCGATGGATCTGTCATCCCTATATAGGTAGATAATGCGGGTACAACGTCCCCTTTCACTTTTCAGAGATGTTGAGCTGCACCAATTCGTATGTAGCAAGCTTTAGAGCTTACATGTGTAATTGAGCACGCATATACAGTGCGGATGTGTATACATGTGTATATATATATATATGTTATTATATACAATATAATACAACATCTAATATATATATATATAATCATATATATATGACATACACTGATAGAGACTGTCCTCATGTGTGCTCATGTACGTCATTGCAAACACAGAGATACAAACGTCCGCATCTCCTCTACGCGATATCATCCGGCTGCGTGCATTGGTGTTGGATATGAATCACGGTTGCGTTATGAAAATATGGCTGTGTCTGAAAATGGGGTATACCCCCAATTATAGCCATTTAGTAGGGATAATGATCATTAACCATTGGGTGTAGGGGTACACTATTTTCAGACAAACCCATATGACTCTCAACGCAGCCTCGGGCTTGTCGCAGGTAAAGACTGTCTCGCGGGCTTCAACCCACACCTATCCCACGACAAGGGTCAATGGATAGACAATTTCTTATGTTTCGTAATGTTTCATAATGTTTCATGTCAGACCTGACGAACGGCCGAACCGGCCGAACCTGGCGCCCATCGTGGCCAACATACCAGCCTCATCATGACTTATCATGATGACTCATCATGTGTCTGCCGACGATGAGAGTCAGCCAAACTGCATGTGTCAATATTTTTTTGTTGCTGATGAACTCAGGTAGGGCGGACTGAGACTTGGGCTCATTGGAGCAGGGGCCTGATAGCATCTCATCAGTCGGATTCTAGAGGGGATTGCGAAGCCTTGAAGGCTATCAATATGTCATCTGGCTCTATCTGGTTCTTGTGTGCTGGGAAGGTACTGCCGCTATTGGTTTTTCACTCTGTGATCTGACGTGCGGAAAGAACAAATGCGACGCACCGCAAGAGATGCAAGAGCAAATCAAGGGGAACAAGCTATGGCGTGAAAACCCTAACATGCAGCCTGTGGGAAGAGCTTGGCCGCATCAGCTCAATCTCTTCCTTTGCAACGCTGTCTTGCTGCAAACAACGATAAGTAGATGGCCAGACCCAGATCCTGCATTGAATGACTTTCAATTGAGCTAGGCAAACAGAATAGGGGACTGTTGTGAAGAAAGCAGATCCATGTAAATCCAATATGCGGCTGAAAGTAAGAGGGACTCCATGAAATGGTTTCAGCCGTATTTGCTCGAGGTAGAAGGCATAATAATGATCCATCTGAAGAATCCAACTGCATGTGACATGTGAGCCCAGGCCTTGAAAAGAGCAAACTGCAACGCGCTGTGCAGTTGTCAGCTGCCAAGTTTCCCAAAACAATTGTGCTCAGCCACACTGGCTGCGGAAGAATCCACGAGGCTGCAGCGGCAAACACAGATGAGCCCTTGGAAAAACTGCATTGACCACAAAGAACAAGCAACGCAATGCAACGCAAATAACGCAAGTATGCTGGCTAGTAAAATTAGTAAAGCCACATGTTCTTCTTCGATATACGACTTTTTGGACCTTGCGATTCAAGCCTAGGCAGCTCAAGTCTCAGCGGTTCAAGAACCTCAGGAACAGAGGCGAAGCCCCTGAGAACACAGACATGAAAGATATGAAAGATCATGAAACCATTCTGAAAGCACAAGATCGATTCAAATAAGAGTCTGGCGCATCGGCGCATCACTTCCAGCCCTTCTTTGCTTTAATTTCCTGCAGGCTTGAAAATTGACGCACTTGCTGGGAGGCGCATGTAGGACCGCTCCCAGCAAGCACAACGAACCATTCCCATGGCTGCAAGAAAGTCACCACGACGATAAGTGATTTGTCCTAAGAGTATTCGGGTTGGCCGACGTGAATCTGCCAGCGTTGACTCACAGGTTCCCAACACGAATACCACCAGCCACTGAGGCTCCCTGTCCTTGGACCATTCATCTTCCTTACAAAATACAGAGATCTGACTTTCTGACTCTACATTTGGATACATTTGGACCTTCCCTCTGTGCGCAAGAGATCGTGCATCATCGTGTATGATCTTCCTACACCACGCAATCTGCAGTTTGTCTCAACTTGTCGTGTTCACGGAAAGGCTTGAAACATCTTCAAACAGCTCTGCACAGGGTTGCAGGCCTCTGACTTGCCCCAATCCTCGCAAGGCTAAGAGCAGGAGCTGCAAGCAGAGACTATGAAACTCAGCGATTGGGAAAGAAGCGTGTCGACAAAAAAGACTTGCCTTGGGCATAAACACGTCCCAGCATAGAAAGAGCATTAAAGAGCATTCAATTGGGTCCTTCCAAGTCTTCTTTTCCCACGGCTTCTTGTTGTCGTCCCAAGAATTCCCGGTCTTTTGCCACTTCGCAGGTGGGCTTCCCGCCTTTGTAAGAAACAAAAATAGACTGTCGGTCTGATGCGTAACTGGGGTGTGGGCGAGCCCTATTTCTTCCTATCTCTTCCTATCTCTTCCTAGTAGATATTTCTGTTCTCTGATACGGTACCGTGTACAGTAGTACTCCACCCTCCACGGAGATGTCTCAAAGCCTGTCCTTCCCTGCGTGGATGATGCATGATGATATGCTTCGAATGTAAGAACTGGTGTACCCAGCATGCGTTGCAACCGGCGTTGAGGCAAACCCATCTGTGAGACCAAGTTAACCCGTTCTTTTGCACGTGTGATATACCATTGTCTACAAAGCAATCAACAAGAACTCAATGAAAAAGACAGAAATGGAGCGAAATGGAGCGAAATGGATCCAAAGGAATCCATCTAGATGGAAACTGGTGTAGTATGTGTAGTGTGAATTTGTGCATCACGTCATTCATACATGTTTACATATTCATGCTAGTTTTCTGTGTTCGATCCGTCTCCAAGCCCTGAGCTAGCCAGCCCTGGGATGTTGCCATGTGCCGTGCCCAAGCCTGTCCAGAACACTTTCCTTCGCTAAGGCCGATGCTTACGCAGGTTACGCACAGGTTTTGCTTGCGCGAGGTCCTGATATGTTCTGATTGCCTCTCCCCTTCCCAGTTGCTTGTGCGAATTCTGGCGCGAGCTTACGCCGCCCAGTGCTGTGCGAACGCTGCTCCGGATTTTGAGCATGGATCATTTGAGGATCATTGGAGCATGGCACATCCACACGTTCTTCTCAGGAGTTATTGCCATTGACAAGAACAAGAGAAAGCACAACCTGGATACAACCTGGAACCTAGGGACTGTGGAAGCACCTTGGTAGTTTGAGCAACAGCAATAGCACAGGGTGTTGTATTTCTTATCATCATGTTTCTTCTTTCAACATTTACATGTATCTCAAGATATTTTATTGTCCTGTTCAGTTTGCTATGATTAACTGGCGCGTGGGGAGGTGACTTCTCATCAAACGGCAGAAACCTTGCGGGCTCACTACTCCAGAAGCCACTCAAGTTTTGGAATCAGGACAGGTTTGAATGTAAATCCAAGCGGCGTCACCATAAGCTGTGGCCTTTGTGACAGAACACAGATGGTTCTATGTCAAGGAATTTCCAGAAAATCATCAATCTTGAGATCTCAACGCGTTGATGTTTATTTGGATGGAAAGAACACTGTTATGCGAAGGGCAAATGAAAAGTGATGAAAAGTCGTTCTTTAATGTGTGAACCTGCTCAGTTTGGACTCGAGGGCAGAACCGGGGCCGCGCGGATGGTCCCGCCAGCCTGACTTCCAAGAAAGGCAGACTGCTGTGCAACAGAGTGACGAATTTGCAGCGACGGCAAAGCGAAAAACAAGGATGTTGAATTGAACAGCGTGACGGTTGGACAAACAGAAAGAAGATGCGAATCAGAAAGAAATCACTGGGTGTTAACCTGCCTTCTGTTTCCCGTTGTCTTTCCAGTCCTTGTCCTTGTCTTTCCAGTCATTCCCTGTGGCTCACTTCAATCGTCAATTTTTTGTCCGGGCTGCATTTCTTGCACTCATGCAACTTGGCTGAGCAAATCTCTAGCAGTAGCAGCCCGTCATGATGCTGTGCTTGCTTTGTACCAGCGTGCCTTTGCCCTTTCCTTTCTGTGCTGCCCATCCTGCTCAGAACTGATTCAAAACGGAACGCTGATGTTGAAAGCACAGTTCCTAACAAAACCGCTGGTGTTCCACACTGCAAGAGCCAGGCATCTCAAACAAATGAATGGGGTTACTCCTTCTTCCGGATTGTCTTGAATGTGTTTTGCCTCTTTTCTCAGCCAGGACCTCAAACGTTCAAGAGAAACTGCCGTCCTTTGTGCATTCCTATCATCCCTCATGAAAGTCGGTCTGAAATTGAGCCTCTACAGCTCTACATTGCATGGAACTTTTCAGACTTTTCAGATGCAGGAACAAATAGCCAGATAGTTACCAGATAGTTTCCGGCAAGCATCTGTGGCGAGTCGATATCGTCTGCTTGCTGCACCAGCTTCTTGAGCAACTCAGGATCCCGGGGCCAGATCGATCAAAGAATGACCAACCCACATTGTGTATCATTAGGATTCATTAGGTATCATTATGTCACATTCATCCGCTGTCTATGATTGCAATATATTGCACATTCAATCCGATTCCGCAGTGTGCAGGAGAGCTTGCGATTCGGCCTGCATAGCATCTGCATGATGAAGTGGCTGAAGAATATCCAGAACCTCATCTTCATGTCTTGCAGTTGTGCGAAGCCTTGAGAAGCCTGATGAATAGGCAGTTGCAAATTAGCATATGTGTGTGTGTATCTTTTACATATATACAGATACATATGTATGTGTATGTGTATATATATATATATATATATATTGTACATACATATACTTATTTGATCTTATTTGCATTTTTTTGCAAAGGCCCCTCGTCTATCCCTAGTTGCGACAAGAGCCTTTTTGTGAGAATGTGGCAAGGGCGAATGCGAAGGTACATTCAGATATGCAAAGCTTCGCAAACGGCACTGAGTTCGAAACATTTCCCATGTGCAACGGAAAGGCCAAAGAAACATTGGAGTTCACCCATCGAATGCGCCTGACAAAAAACGATGTGTGTTGCCAAGTGAAACTTGATGAAACATTCAATGACACATGCAAAAAAGCATTAAAAATTGTATGAACGCTTCATATTCACTGCCTCATCAGATTTCCGATCTGATGCGCAACTTTCTCACTCGCAGCTCCACGGCCGCTGAGGAGAATCTTCCTTCCGCTGAGTTGGCGTTGCAAAACCAAAATTCTTCAGGAAATTTGGACATGCTCAGGTCATCTCAGGTCAATATGGAATCTGATTTGATCTTAGGTCCTAGGTGATCCTAGGTGTATGATCATATGGGAGGTAGCAGCTTTGGAGTGTCCACTTCATCCAGAGTCAGCACATCAAGCCTGCTGGCGTCTCCAATCAGGTGATTGGGTTTGTCCACCATGTCAGCGTTCTCAAAAATGTCCTTCGAGTTGATCAAAATTGGCTGATTCATTTGGCTTAAACTCTCCACCTGTCTATCCGGTTTCAGGTCTAAGGAAGCCTTTTTCAAGACAAATTCAATATCAGATTCTGGAAGCCGCAGCATTTCCAGCAAAAGGATTTAAAAAAGACACAAGGGATGCGCAAGCAGTATCTAATGCAGCTACGAGGCTTTCAAGAGCTGTAGTGCGATTGGCTCAGACAGTTTGGCAAGACCACTTCCAATCTTGTCCAGGTCAATCTCAGAGCAGAGCTTACCAGACGCGTTCAATTTCAGAACGCGATTACGGACCGGCTCTGTGAGGTCTGGAACCTCGCCCTTAGCAAAGGACATCGGGACAGCTCACTGCCAAGTTCTCTCTGCAAGTTGCGCTGCAGGGTGCAATCCGCGGCCGCTTGCAACCAGAACGTCTGATGGTTCTATGATATTCTATCTTTTTCCGTGATAGGAAGGAGAATATGTGCGTATGCTGTATACGCGTATACGGTATGTATGGACCGGTTTCTGCATATTATGCTTGCATTTGCATTCATATTCTATCTCATGTCTTGACTTGGCTCCCTTGGCGCACATTCTTGGTTATGTCACCTGCACTCTCCCTCCTTTTCCTTTTGTTTCCTCTTCCTTTTTCTTCCCTTCTCTTTGCTTGGCATTCTTCTCCATCTTCTTGTTCACTTTGTTTTCCCTTCTTTCAGCTATGTACATGTTGCTTTTGGTGTTCACTTGATTGTCGAAATCGAAACATAACTTGGATCTCAACTTTCTTCCTAGAGCTTTGAGCTTGCCCACTACAACTGTGTTACTGAGTTATTGTTGCTACTGTTTGTCCTCCTGCTACTGCTTCTACTGAGGCCCGATTAATATGGTTTGCCAAAGTTTGCATGGCATACATTCGTGTCTGGTATCCATTAGAACATGCCGGATGCTCATGAATACGTATGAAATCGTATAAATACAAGTTGCAAAGCCACCAGCCCATTGAAAGCATTCCTGAGTCATGGGCATCATCTTTCCAGTCCTCCTCATCTTTCCAGTCCTCCTTGTTATCCTTGTTCCAGTCCTCACCTTCCTCACCCCACTTCTTGTCGTTCCAGCCGCCTGATTTCTGATTCCATTTCCCATCTTGCGACTCCTGAAGCAAAACAAGAATTCCTTGCCTATGGGCAGTATAAGAATGTACCCAAGCCAGGTCAAGCCTAAACTAATGAAGAATGAAATTGCCACTGACGGATACTGATGGATACTGATGGACCATGACCAGCCATGACCAGCCATGACCAACCTGTGGGGGCTCTTCTGGCTCGGGCACCGGTTCGGCTTCAATCTCCACTTGCTCTTGATCTTCCTTCTGAGCTTTCTTGGTAGCCTGTGCTTCCGCATTATGGGCATCCCATGAGCATCCAAGAATACTTGCTGTAGGTCTCTGTAGGTTGTAAACAAGAGGCCAGTGAAATGAAATGGTCATCGAATGGCACAGAAGTTCGTTTCAGTCAATCACTTCCGGTGCTTCAGAACTTTAAATTGAGTGTTTCTCATGGTGTTGCATATGGGGAGTACTGAAGGGGCCGCTCTGTCCCAGCATAGTCTGCCTCGATGACAGCCATAGTGGGATCTTGCTGTGCTGATTCATCTCCCCCTTCAGCTGCATCTACCACACTTTGGAGAACCTCTAAGGCCTTCTCCATGGGTAGTTCCGAGAGCTTGCGGGCAACGGCTCCGAGTCGAACATCAGTCAAAAACGTGCCCAGTGCGTTGAGCTCTCTCACCTTCTCGGAGACTTGTTTGTTTAGCTTCACAGTCGCCATGGCAACAACGGCAACAACAGCGGACAACACGCTGTTGATTCCTCTGATCTATTTGTGCCATCCTGATGCTGTCAAGTGTTCTTGCCATTGCTTGCAAGTGTGGCATTTTAGCTGGACATTTGAGAAGTGGAACTTCTTTCCCAGACATGTCATCCTGTGTGCGTATGTCTTTCACATGCTGCTTGGTCTATCATGATTTATCTTTGGTCCAGTAGCTAGCGGAAAATCATCATCAAAATCATGTCCACATGCACCAAAGTTGATATACTGTTTAGCCCTTTACACAATAGCTGGCAGCTAGCACAAGGCGCGCTTGGCTTCAATTGCACGTCTCTAGGAAAGTTGAAGCTTTGTTCCATCGAATAGGCAAATCGCCACTGAAATTCTGCATGGTATGCTGCAGCATGCATGTGCTCACCATACAGTTGCTAAAATGTGCAGATATTTTCGGCATTTTTCGGCACTTGTTTCCCCCCTCCGCAGCAACAATGGTAGCGCTTGAATTCTGCGAAAGAATGCCACCCCGAAAAATGGAGTGCAATACACATGCTTCCACAGCAGCTCCGCGTTCGCACAGACTCAGCCATATCTGTTCCTCAAAGCCACAGCATGCCACAGCCGTCTGGCCTTCGGATTTCGGATACGAGTGACTCAAGCCCTTGGAAGCCGACCCTCTGCCCGAAACACAATAAGACTCTTCTGGATCAGATTTCCACGGAACACTGCCTAAAGATTTTCAGTGATACACAGGGCTACTGCAGACCAAGCAATGTATGTAGGACAATGGTGGAAAATTGATGAAAATTGCCTACAAAGTAAAGTAGCTGCAAATCTGATGCAACATGCTTTTTTAACCAGTGACGGGCAGAAATCATGGGCCAACGGAGTCCGGCAAACTAGGCAAAGCTATGCAGTGGGAAACATTGAAGGATTGATCTCACTTGATCTGGATACTGAGATTTGGCTATGGTACAACGTCCTGTTTGCATCGCAGTCAGGTACTGTTTCAGAGTGTCTCGGGTTGATCCTCATCCAACTCTGCTTCGGTTTCCTGTGTTGCAATCTTTTGCAAAGTGTTGCAAAGGTTACAAAAGTTCAAGGGCTTCAGAGTGTCACAGTGCCATGTTTTGCTGCAGCAAGGCGAGTCCTCCCTCAAGCGAGCAGACATATGGCACAGGAACCGCGCCTAGGCTCTCATACGACAAATAGGTCAAAAATATTGAAAAACAAGATATACAGGAAAAAACCTACAAAAATATCTTATGTGTATGTCATACATGTACCCATACAAGCATGTCAAAACCTCATAGAACGTAAACAGAGTCGTGGTGACCCACAATCGCCAGGCGGCATTGAGAGCTGTCCGTCCACCCGCACCAGGTCGATTCCTGCACCACCATATATCATATATATATATATACATACACATATATGTGTTTTATTTTATTTATCTATTTATTTATTTATTTATCTATTATGCATATATCATTATGGTGACACCAACCAAACAGTCTCACCAGTTCTCACCAGATTCGAATGGCACTGCAACGCACTGCGACGTCTCAGCAAGGTGTTGCACAGTGGCCATGGCCTCGCTTTCGCTTGGGCCTGAAAAGGTGAGCAAAGTAGACAAGATTAGACAATGGGTCATTAAATGTCCCCATTGAAATCCATTGAACATCACCCAACCAGGTATATGGTCAATGCCATGGCTACTATAAGGTGATGTCCAATATTCCCAAAATGGGACAGTTACCAACCCCTGGACAAGCACATCAAGCACAAAGTCAAGCCCAATATAGCCCAATTGCTGCTTCCTGTGGATTTTCATGGATTTTCTTATCGGACCTGGTGGATCTCCAAATCCTCAAGAACGCTGTCACCAAGATCCTGAAGTTGGACGAGAATCGGTTGTCACAAACCAGAACAGGGAGGAATTTGACCCCGTGCAGCAGACTTTTGATGCATCTTGCATATCATTGCATATCATTGCAAGCAGAACATTTGCCATTGTATCACGAAACCGTTCATGAAATAGAGATCCTGTATGATTCAATGATCCTGTTCTGGGATGTTTGGGGGTTCAAAACTTCAAAACCATAGGGACCATAGGCGATGCAAATTCTCACTCGTGCCTCGGTTTCATCAAGCATGATGTCACCTTGAAAGGCTTGATGGTTGTTCAGGCCTGGAAGCAGGGTCCTGCTGTCCCTGTTCTGGTTGTTCTGTGAGCTGCGGTCATTGGGACATGGCGCACAATCCACTGTTTCACTTCTTGAGGATTCATGTCCATTCAGTTCCATTCATTTCCATTCAGTTACAATCTAAGGGGCTGGCTTAGCCACAAGCACTGCTTTGGACCGTCTGGTTTTTGTAGATATCGTCGCAGGGCACTTGCGTGACGCTTATCGAGTCGCGAATCCTAAAAGATGAAAGCTGAACCAACCGCAGCAATCTAAATGTTTATCTGACGAGACACAAAAACAGTCACAAAAATGCATCAATGGCTTTCAGTGGAATGAGGTGAACCCTGGCAAGCTTCTGGTTCGTCCAGCACGATGAATGGCAAAGAGGCATCTTGCATGCCACTGATGAACCCGGGAAGAACAAACAACATGCTCAGTGCACAAACGTCCCTGCAGGGGCAAGAGGAAGTCAGGGATTGTGGCACAAACATTGGCAACTGATTTGCTGATATTAAGAAAACAATCACCGTGTCTTGTGTTTTTTCAAAAGCAATCAAAAGGAACAAGAAGAATAATTACAAATGATTCTGTATTGGAACCACCAGGTATTCAAGAAGGCAGGAACGCCAATCAAGCATCCAGCAAACCCAGCCTTGCTCCATCGGACAAACTATTCAGGGAAGTCCCGTAGCCAGAGCTGGCTCCTCCACGCTTGGCTGATGTGAGTAGATCGAAGGAGCCATCAGGCAAGCGTCGCAACTTTGCTTCGCCGCCCTCTCCCCACTCCTCCAAAGCTCGCGTTGTAATCCAAACAAGAATTGGCAACCAACTTTCTGCTATGGAATCAAACATCCACTTGTTGCAGAATCATGGAGTTTTGTCTTTATGCAGCATCCCTCATCTTGATTCATCTTGATTCATCTTGATTATTCATCCCAACCTCCATAGTGTCGTCCAAGGGCTCTCTTGTGAGCTCCCGGTACACTTCATCGATTCTTCGCGTGAGCCATGCTTCCGCCGCTTCAGTTCGAGATCTCGAGCTTGCTGAGCTGAAAGCCCTTGGAAACACATGGAAACTATGACTTAAACTCGAAAGATTATATGGAAGGTCTTTTCATGTGTTAGATGTGTTAGGATTCGCTTGGTTCAGTCTTGGATCGTTTTCGGTGTGTTTAGGATTGGTGAATGGGAAACCAGCAAAAGCAGCAAAAGGCCTGTCCTGGCTGCACCCTTTGTAGTGCACCTCCGCTTCAGCAGCGATCCAGAAGCGGTTCCTTCCTGGTCGAAACATGTTGAAGACTCAAACGTATTTCAAAATGTTTGCATTGTGAACCCAAAAAATGATGGAAAGCTCCAACTGCAAAATCAAAAGTGGCAAACATGACCCCTTAATACCCACTAGATCATATATTATCATATATTGGAATTATATTAGATCTATCCCCTAGGCTGCGCTGAGAAAAGTAGGATCTCTGTGTGTTCAGGGCTCTGAGCCAACTTTCTCGATCTCCTCAGGGAGCATTGCCAAAAGCCCAGAGGCACTTCGCCCATCAATGAGACCAAATTGGGGTAGAAGGAGGTCACCACCCATCCACCTCTCTGCGAGCTCGTGCGAAAGGAGGCGATCGAGCCAAGTAACCAACAGCCATCAACAGCCAACATCATGTCATAAAGATCCATAAAGGTGATCAGTGATCATCTACATGTGATTCTATGTATGGATGTGTGTGTGTGTGTGTCGGTGCACTATTCATAGAAGGAACATTCGGGTGATTGCATGACGACCATTCTACACTAGTGTAGCGTGCTTTGAGCGCTGAAATCCAACAGTCCTTCCTGACTTTTGGGCTCGGCCATAGATTGTGGGGTGACAAACATCGAGGGACTGGATGGGGATCCACCAAGCCACTGAAGGGCTTTCAGCCATTCATCATAGCCCTCCTGCGATACTTCTTTCAGTTCTTGACCTTCTTCCTGGACCCAATGAGAAAGAATATACGAATCCTTATTGGATCTATCCGGATGGACTCGCACTTCACGGACAAGCAGCACTGTACCTTCCGGAAAGCTACGGGAGGCTTGAGAAACCCATTATTTCAAGTGCACAGATGTCTGATGGGTCACATCATGGCCAATTCAGTTCAAGATGAGGTGCATTTTACGAATTTTATGACAAACACGTAGTCAGCCATGAATTGCAACATATTTCAAAATATAGTTCAACTAAAGAAACTAAAGATAAGTAAAGAGTCTTTAAACTTGACTTGCTGCACGCCTTGAAGGCTGCCTTCTTCAGCTTCTTGTTCGTAGCGGAATTGCACTGAAACACGCGCGTTCGATGTCATTGGTTTGCCCCGGCGAATGTAGTCTCGCAGATTCCGATCGCATTGACGGCCCAAAGCAAAGCGCAATGCATCCAGAACGGCTGATTTGCCACTTGAGTTGCAACCAACCACACAAGAAAGTGATCGCCCTTCGAGCTGAAATTGTCGCCTCTTGAAAGACTTAAAGTCATGCAAATCCAGCGACAGTAAGCTCGCACGCGTTTTAGCACGCCAGGTCGGCCCATCTGCACGGCTTGCGTCCGATGTTGCGGGATTGACCAAACAAAGCAGCCTCAGGTCTCGGGACCCGCACAATTTGCACAATACTTTATGAGATCTGAGATAAATCTGAGATAACAGTTGAACGTAGTTGAACTATGTTGAGATGATGGTTTCAACAGTCCAATTATTTTCAATAAGCAGCGTGAAAAACTACAATTGACCAATTTACAGGAAAGTGACTCGCTCATTCGACCAGTGCCTTTCCCAAACCTCATAGGTTGCACTGCAGGCTGAGCAGGCTGCGCTGGTTGTACCGACTGCACCGGTGTTGACTGCGCTGGCGCTGACTTCGCCGGGCTTGATTGCTGTGCAACCGACTGCTTCACCTCTCCTGTGCACAGCAAGTACTGTCGAATTTGCCAAGTACTTTCAAGATTCAAATTACTACTTACATATCATATATTTACATCACTTACATCTAAGTACTATACCTATCTATACTTGGAGCTGCCAGGAGAATAGATTCAAGGTGATTCAACTGCTAAAGGACAAAGAGATGCATCTCTTGTTCTGTGAGATTCTACGCGTCTGACGGGTCCTTCTGACTTTGTAGAAGCGCTTGTGGCTTGGACTGGCTCTGGAGACGTCTTGTCTTGGGGCGAATCCTTTGTCAGGCTCTTGTCTCTTGGGGAACCCGCTGGGCAAAGTGCCCTTTTGACCAGACTGGTGTAGCTCAACATTGGAGGCACGTAGCCAGGTTCAGGTGTTCCATCTTCCAATCCAGACAGCAACGGAGAGAAGTCGTCATCAGTTCGCTGCACTTTTGCTCGTCTTTCTTCTTCGAGATCGTCTTCCACGAGAAAAACAGGCTGTGGAGGGGGTGGCGCAACTTGTAGCGATGCCTGCTGCGTCACTCTTTGTCTCTTCAGCAGCATGTCTCCACGATGGGGCAGAGGCTCAAAATCAAGTTGTGTGTGCGTGTGTGTGTCAGCTGTTTTGCACTTGGTGTATGTTCGTTGAGACTTTGAAACATGTAAAAACAAATCTAAAACCGTGTCTGAACACGATGCTTTTGCCCACAACCTCTGAAAGTCTCAATTATCTGAATTACAACTCTTGTTATACATAGGATTGCATAGGCATGTGACAGCAATCGCTATTTCGTTCACTAGTCGAAACGTTGACTCCCTACTGACGCGGCTCCAATTCAGAGCCACGAAGCTGCAAATTTCATAGTGAGAGTGATCTGATCCGATCAAATGCGGTCTCCTGAATGTTTGCTGTGCCTTCAATGCCTGTGTGCAGAAAAGACCAGAGCTGGAAGCGCTGAAACCTGTGAGTCTTTGACTTCTTTGCCTTGAGTCACTTGAGTCTCTGCGAGTGTGAGTCCCAGGTTGAAAGGAAACGCACAGACAACCCACACGCAGTCTTTGCAGCGCGGGCAGTCTGCAATATTTCAAACTCACGGGTATCCACTGGGTCCTTGGCAGAAAAGTATCAATATGAGGCAAATCTTGTCATGGTGAATGGCTTTCCGTTCAAACAATCTCATCTCCTGGCATGCATCGTCTTTGCTGCAAACACCAACTCAAGTACTTTGCGAGCGTTTGTATCCACCTACCTACCTGCCTATCTATCTTGACTAATCTACATAGTCTAACCAAGTCCAATCGAATTCTATTTAATAAAATCTCATCTAATCTACGTAACTATGTGTGTATACGTAGTATCTATATCACACATTCAATGGCAGCAAAGCTCTTCTCAGAACCAGCATGCTTGTTGTTGTCTAGCGTCTGTCTTCACCCGCTGACGTGACAGCTGCGATAGAAGCGGCGCCTCAGCAATTTGAGTCAATGGCATGTAGTTCCAAGTAAGCAGACACAAAGCTTGTGGCTAGGTTATTTACGACTCAACATGTGCACTCTAGCTTTGCTGGTCGTATGTGGTCCTATTTTTTATTCTTTCATATTCTTTCGTTGAATAGTTGTCATTGGAGTCGTGTCCTGGTCCAGATTCGGCCAAGAACAAGACTTGCAGCTTGTTGTTGAGCTTCGTCAGACATGCCAAGACTTGCCGCCGTCGCCAAAGCAAAGGAACTGGCGATTTTGCCTCGTTCTTCTGCGGTTGCCCAAGTTGCAGCTGCAGCTGCAGCTGCTGCTCCAGCTGCAATCTTTTCGTCATGTGTCATTCCACAACGGTCTGCGACCTGTAACGCAGCCTTGGATGCTTCCTCCAGCTGCCCCCTCTGTGTCAGTGGTTGCTTGGCACTTGCGCCCGTAGCTGCGGCCTCAGCTGCTGCAAATGCCGCTTGCAACTGTGGCGGCATTCTCGCTTTGGCAGCAGCTGCGGCAGCTGCGACTGCAGCATCTCGTGCTTGTAGAACTGCATCTCCGCCGACCTCAAAGCGAGCTTAGTTTTGCCTTCTCCATCAAGAAATCCAAATGGAACTAGATTCAAGAGGAATCTACAGGCTCATGGCTTAACAAGCACTTGCGGCACTCGCGGCAAAGCCTCGACTTTCAACAAGCTCTTTTTGATGCTGGGATGTTTTCACATATCAAAATGTGATGCCGAAGAAACGAAGATGTTGCAAGTTGCAGACATGTCAGTTTCTCCTCTTTCACTTTGGTTTCTCAGCTCTCCAGCTCATCTGGAGCCCGTGCCACTTGAACAAGTACCAAGGTGAGCCGAGTATCCCGTCTCATTGCATCGGCAGCCACTCTGGCCGCTTCAGCTGCTTGTTCCCGAGCTGCACGGACCTTGTCAGCAAAAGCTGCCTTCTCCTCCTGACAACACAGGCACAAGCTGAAGACGGCCAAAGCATGCCAGAACTACATAGCGCACCTGGAAGGATATGCTTAGAGTGTCAAACGGAGTAAATTTGAGTATATAAATATATAAATACTAAAATCATTTAAAATCAAACAACACCGCAGTGGTTAAAGTCTAAACATCAAGGTTTGAGCAACAGCAAAAAGGGTGCCTCTTCTCGAACCAAATGTGAACGATCGTCTTCCTTCTGCATAGACTGTCGGTTCATATCCAGAAGGAACCTCAACGCATGCATAACTTCCCAAAACAAAACAGAGCCTGCAGATTTTCGCTGAGTGCAGAGTGCGAGTCAAAAGAGGTGCTTTGTGGGCAAGCAAGAGTGTGCATTTCATTCAGTGGAGCCAATAAGTGGCATGTGCTACTTCGTCTTGGATGAGCCAGTTGCGGATCTGATTAGGGCAAATGAATCCACAAGCCTAACAGAGCCTGAATCATGAAGGTATGCTCAATCGAGCTAAGATGATCAAGCTGTTTCCTAAATATCAGTTTGGCTGATAGTAAACTCCTTAACAATGGGTAGGGCATGCGTCTTGTCCAAGCAAAGAGAGACTTCAACTTTGTCCCCGCAACCAGTATCAACCATTCACCTACGGAAGCAATCTGAACCCTCCTTGTCTGTTGCTGGGACTGAGAGAGGGAAAATTTGGCACAAGGAGGAGTGGCATGCTGATTTCCTGCTAGGCTAAATATATTGCTTTGGCAGAATCTGTCATTCAGCATGTTCAGTCAAGCCATGTCTATACACATGACAAAGGAGCAAACTACTTGAGAACGGATTCCATTACCCACTAGTCTTTGTGAATGTCGCATCTGTGTGTTTATGAAGTCGGGAAACCTTTGCTGATTCACTGCGTGCTGACTCAACACAATTCCTTTCCGCAATCAGTGAAGTGACAATCTAGGGTGGGTTACTCAAGCCAAAATCATCATAGCTCAGGAACGCGAGGTGTTTGTTGAACTCAAGTGAAAGTTCATCTTCCAGCTTCATGGCTTTCTGCTCTTCAACTCTCTTTGTCCAGTCCTGCCCAAATGCAAAGCTCCATGGACTAAAGTTGATTGAAGCCGAAATTATCATAGTAAAGTCTTTGGATCTTGACAAGAATGCCTCGAACTCGCGGCTTTCAAAGTCTGCTCTACCCATTTCCTGGTCAGTTCAGTGTAGCAAGTCACAACCTGCAGTGACATGATTCCAATCACGCTTCTTCCTAGATGCGGTCTTCCCCAGTGAAGTGAAATGAAATGAGGCCAAGTGAATTTGAGTTGAGCAATGGTGAATATCCCAATGCGTATACTTGTGCCAATCACTTCCAAGGCAGGCTAACTGGACGAAACAGCGGCTGAATGATATAAAGGCATACACTTGGACGGCATATCATTGATTGGTCCACTAAAAAAAATAATCCATAATCTCGCATCATACTTGTACCACTTCTTACCACCAAGATTCCGGAAGTTCTTTGCAAATGACCTGGCGGCAATGCACCCAACTTAATGTGTGGCGCTGACCGGCTGACAGGCTGACAGACCGCATTGCTTGTTCCGTTTGTTCTGGTATCCAGGAAAGCAAATTGGTGTATAACGTGCCGACAGTGCTGACATGCTGCAGCGCCTGGTATTCTTCTTCAAATAGCATGTTGCGAAGCTCTCGACTCTGGTTCTCCCGCTCAATACGAAGCTCTTCTGCGATTCTCGCCTGCCGATGTTCTGACAATTCTGCAAGGCTTGGAATGCTGATGCAACTCGTCTGACGTGGCTACCTTCAACAGGCTGCTTTGCACTCGCATGAGTCCTGTTCAAAACATGGTAAAGGTACACGTAAAGGCTATTGATATTTATTAATGAATTTAAAACAGAACCGCGACCTGAGAGGAGTTTGATTCTTCGCAAGAATAAAATGCAAACGTCAACGAGTCAACGGAGACTGCCAGCCTATTGGCTTTTTGGGTTCGGCTCGTTTACAGCTAAAATTTTAACCAGACACAAGTTGCCTCAGCACTAGTCACTAGAACTGGCCCTAGTCATGACAACGTCAGATTAGCTCAGAAAGATCCAAAGCATGTCTACTCAACACATTCGAACGCAAGCAGAAAGCTTTTCCATGGCCTCGTTCCAATCAACAAGACGTCTATGGCCATGTTTGCAAAGTTTCCGTTCTTTCATGCTCAAGCGCTCATCAGGCAAAGCTTCGATAAGAAGCTCCTTGGCTGATGGGTAAGGTGAAGAAAGCCGAGTCAGAATGGCTCAGGATGTCAGTACCCAAAATAGTTGAAACATGTTGAAACATGTTGAAACTGTAAATCGCAGACACGCAAATGAAATGGTTCAAATGGTTCCCTGCAGCATTTTTCCCATTGCTTGCATCCTGCTGCCATGACTCCGGAACGTTGCAATTGATGAGAGACATCTTCAGCTCTTCATCCCAGGCGAGTTCAAGCAAGATACTCAGAGCAGGCCATTGCACACTGGGAAGCTCTGATTTGGAGGCAGCAGCAATGATGCTGTCTTTCATGGTACCAGGTGTGTCCATTTGATCATCTTGATCGGTATGTGTGCGCTTCACATGGTCTTCTCCTGACTGTTTGGATTGCTTGGATGCAGCAGATGCATCGCTCTCTGCCCTTGGTCTGCCACCAGAAACATCACTTCCCAAACGTCCACGTTGGCTGCCAGCGCTTCCGAGCATCTCTCTGGCGTAGTGTACATCATCCTTGCAGAAAGGCGGCATTAAGAAACATGAGAATCTTCCACTTCTCAGGATGGAAAGATTTCGATGTAGTATAATGTCGTAGCAGTGTCACGCTGTGATTGTACCTTTCCCCCAACTGTCCTGGTCCAAATTTCTTCTGGCGAGAGAAACATATGACCACACGGAGGCTCGCTTTTCTGGATTTTTGACAATACCTCGCAAGACATCTAAGATTTTGCCAGCCTGTGTGTGTGTGTATGCGTCGGTTCATTTGAAGACTATGCATGTAGTGCCGTATGGGTAGAAAGGTCGTAGAAAGTCCGATAAATGTGCGTATTGAGTGCAAAGTCTCAAATCCAGGAAGTCATCTCTCATGACCAAGTTTCTGCATTGCACTTCCAACTCAAGACAAAGTCAAGTCACTTGCTATAACGGTCAAAGCTTTTCCACGAATGCGTGATGGCTGGTACCGAAGGGTGTTGAGAAAGATGTCTTCACATACACGACTTTCGTCTTCATCTTGCCATAGAAAATGTGCGACAGCTTGCTGGCCAGCCAGAGCACTCAATACACCAAGTCCACCTTCGCGGATATCAGCGTCTTCTTCCTCTTGAAGACTTTGAAGGACTGTGGCCCAAATCACTTGATTTCCAAAGAACAACTCGGGGCTTTGACAGACTGCCGCTGCACTCCAAAGGGCCCGGAAGACAAGAAGACGCTGAGAAGTCTCTGCGTTTCTTCGAGCTGCCTTTCCAAGTACATCTCTAAGGTCCTCACTTACTTGTTGACAATCATGAAAAGCTGGAACAGCCAGAGCTACCAAGGCCAGAAGTCCTTTCTCCCGCACTTCTTGGGGCTGACCATCAGTTTGAAGATTGGCAAGACTTTCCCGCACCTGTGAAAGAATGTCAAAGAACTTTACATGCCCTCAAATACTCAGCAAATATCTCCTAGATATTGAATCTTAGCGTACTGATGTACGCTCAAGTCTGGCAAAATGCAAAAATGCTTTGGATACTCGGGTACTGGAAATAGAAATGGACGGACACTTGGAGTAATCCCGTGATATCCCGTGCCTGGTCGTTGTGAAGCAGAGAATGACAGTTTCTGGAGGATGCAGCAAGGTGGACCATCACCCCCAACGAAAGTATTCGCGCAAGCTCCGGCTGGTTATCTTCTAAGCCTTTCAGCAGGATCTCTTGAACCTGGCACAACTATGCACAACTTGATTTGTTTTGCGTTCTAAATTTGGCTACATGGAATTTTACATATTTCTACATATTTCTACATATTTCTACATATTTCTACATATTTCTACATATTTCCACATGCGTTCTAAGCGATTTCGAGAACTCACCTTTTCACTTTGCGTGAGTTTATATAAGCCTGTCCCCTTATGCTTTCACTTAAACTGTCTTCTCTTGACACGGTCTTCAGTTTGTTTTCACCATGTTGATTTCCTGTTTCCAGATGATATGACATGAGATGACCAGCAATCAAACATAAGCGAGCCGATCCCTGAATTGGCAGGAACTCAGCGACTCAGCGCCTCTGCATCTTGCCACAATGCTTCTCGCAGACCCGAACATGCCACGTCCCGCAACTTCAACAAAGCGAGCTTTCGGTCCACAGTTGGCTGAGGTTTCTCTTCCTTCTTTCGCTTGCTCCCTGGCAAGATGTTGGCAAGATCTTGGCAAGATGATACAAGGCTACTTGATAGAAGGAAAAGATAGGAAAAAGCAACATTTCGTGAAAATCAATCCAAATTATGCCTAACACATTCATAAATTTAAATACAACATGTATTGATACTATTCATACTATACTATTCATACTATTAATACTATCAATACTTATTTTCATTATATTCTGCATTATTATACGGTTATACGGTGTTGTACGCCATACACGATGATATAAAAAAAAGCACAGACCTCTGACCGGCTCCGGAGGCGGAGTGGAGCGTAGGGCGGCGAACAACTGACGCCGTTCTTCATCATTGCGCAGCCAGGCTGGCATGGAGCAGCGCCGCAGGAAACAGCAAGGAATAGCAGTTGCACTAGCTGTATAAGTCTCAGTTTTATCAGGTTCAGTATATAGGGTGAATATATTGAATATATCTGAACACACTTTGTAAGTGTATATTAATATACAGCTTTATACTGATGTACAGGACGGACACCCATGTGTACAGATGTATCATGATGTATATGTATAACATGTATAACAATATGAAGACCCGAATTTTGAGCAAAAAACAGTGGACCCGGTAGTTTCCCTGTTCCTTGCTGGTCACCACTTGTTTACTTCACTGCCATCTTCCAAGACCACGGTCTCCTAGACCTACCTGTTAAAATCTACGCATGCAGTTTGAAGATGTCAAGTCTGTTTCTTTCACACTGGTTTTTCAATAAATGTGTCTCGCATGATTTGTCTTGCGTGATTGAGTTGAAGCTTCCCACATCTTCGGGCCAGCAAGCTAACCAGGAAGTGTTGTTCGATATCGCCGGTGACATGCTGCATCCCAACCTTGGACATCTGCTCACACATCAGCACACGCACTAGGTCACTAGGTTCCATTTTGTCCGTGGAAAGCGAACTGGATTTCTACGAAGTCTGGCCAGTCGATTGGTGATCTAACAAGGACGGCAAGTTTGATGAGAATACACTTTGCATATGCTTCCATATCTTTCCGCATGGCCAACCGATCAATCCACCAGCGCAGACAGACACACAGCATTCTGCCAGCTACGGGAGAATCAGTGTGTCCTGCATCCAGGGGAAAAGAAGCAGACCAAAGTGACCAGAGGTCAAAGCAGTGAGAAGCAGAACATCCAGCAGGTCCCTCCTCAACATTAGCTGATGCGGAGAGCTGAATCACAGGGGTCTGTTGTATCCACCTATGGCAAGGCAATCCAAGGTTTGGATTTCAACACATTTCTGCAACAATCAAAAGTGTCATCTAACAGAATCGCTAGTCTGCTCCTGCCTGTACTTTCTGCGTAAGTTTTGCAAGATGCTGTCCGTTGCCTCTCATGGGCATTACGGCTACGGGCATTGATGGTGTACTGGCGCAATCTTTGCACTCTAGAACCTTCTCGATTCACTTGTGTGCAACGAGCTGGATTTATACTCACACTCCTTGAATCTCATGGAGAAGTTTGATGTTATTTCATGTTATCTCCTGGTTTGTCTTTGCTCTCAACTTTTCTTTCAAAAACTCTTGAAGATCTGTTTCGGCCTTGCTGTGCTGAGCCAACGATACACTAAAATGGCAAGCGGCAACAGCCTGAACATAGTCTTGAGTCTTGACCGAAAAGTCTGGCTTCACAGTACCAAGATTCTACAATGTTGTGATTCACATTGCAGTCGTGACTTGTTTGATTTGTTTGCTCAGGTCCGAGCTTTCACAAAGGCCCATGTCCCAGCACCCTGTACACACCTTGCATGACCCCCAGCACCATGGACTGCACCATGGACTTCGTATCAATCCATATCACTTGTGACTCCCAAGAATTCAAACGTGACCGGACCACCCTTCGATTGGTAGCTCACAACAAACCTGCTCAGTACAGGCATCTGAAAAAGTCCACAGATGCTCGACTTGCTCTGCTCAAACAGACCAGCCCAGTGTACGTGTGACAAGATCTGACAAGATCTGACAAGATCTGACAAGATCTGACAAGATCCGACAAAGTTGCACTGACAAGGCTGTACTGGCAAGGTTGCACCTGGTCATTCTGACAGGTTGCAAAGCTGTAGCATTTGCACGATGGACCACCACGGGCCACATTCCCATGGCGCTGAGTTGCCTCGGCTTCGAAAACATGGAGAAAGCACCACACTGTGAAGCCACCCATGTCCTGCCATGCCCTGCCACGCCCTGCCACGCCTCCAAAGGTGAAGGCTGTGCCTCCAGGAAATGATTCACAGATTTGAGATAACAAGATCCCCAACCCGTCACAACTCGTCACAACCAGTCACACTGCGTCACAGCTTTAGACCATGAAGATATGCACAAACACGGGAGATAGTGATAGTGTGACTTTGAGCAATGGGATTGCAGTCATGTCCATAGATTTCTGGAGGATGGCCTCAGAAGCTGGAGAGCTCATGTGGTGTGGTGAGGCATGCGTTGAAGATCTGCTGGGGGAACTTGATGGAGACACAATTTGCCTCCAGACCGGAAACATCGTAAACGAGAAGGAAGGACATCGTCAGATAATGTCAAACCATGTCAAACCAACATCTTTCACACATTCCTTGCCCCCTGCTATCTTGCCATATTTTGGAATTGCTTGCCATATCTTGCCATATCTTGCCACAGCGGCTGCCTGGTCAAGCCATGTCCACCAGGCAAAGGTGGTAGGTTCAACCTGGGCGGCAAATCTGCGATCTCTGCGATCTCTTCACTACATTTCTAAGTTGAACTCAACACTTGACTCGACCAAAAGCCCAAATCAGGATGCGCCAAGAGTCTTGAGAGTTCAGAAATTCAGCATCAAGTCCCCAACAGCCGTATCTTCGCAGACGAGACAGCATCTGCTGGGATCTCCTGGCTTGATTAAAAGAAATTGCATGACACTCTAGTCGTAGTATGTCGTAGTCATCTTCCTCTCTCTTCGTGCCTGAACATGTGGAGCGAGCCTCTTGAAGAGAGGTGGCCTCAAAATATCAAGTGGATTCAAGCCGCTGTGTTGCATGTTTCTGTCTTGAATTGGTGTTTTCATCCATTTGTCCAATGCCAAATGGACAGATTGTGTTTCATGATGCACCGGTAAGTCATCCCAGCTGAATCCGAGGCATGTACCCTGGACCAGGACCAAGCGAGCGAGCTTCAGAATGCCGTAGCAGTGGAACAACAGAGCTCTGACAACAGTCAAGTAGTATTGTAACCTGTCACATCATGTCAAATCTATCCAAGTTGGTCCAAGTTGTTTCACTGTGCCGCTTCCTGCAATTTCCTGACTTCATTGACCAAGGATACAAGTCACGACCACCGCGCCTTGCATGTAGGAGGAAGGGAATGAAGAGCAGAAGTGATTAAAGACATCGGAACCAGACCTGACAAGTCCGGCTTACAGACTACATCTTTTTGAGAAGCTCTGTCTGTAATCGGTACAGGACTGCAAACTTAGTCAAGGGCGGTAGCCACCGGCTTGAACAGCCCTTTGAGCTGAGTCGGGCGACAAGCGCGAGTCCTTACGGCTTCATAGCTTCAGGTTTGCACCGTCAACTTGCTACTGTATCTGACATCTGCAATTCACAAAAGTCGTGACAACACATGGCTCGGTTTCGGGCCGCTGAGGTATTGCAGTGTCTCAGTTCATGTACAATGTCCTTCGCCATCGGCATCTTGAAAGGACGGACAAAATAAAATGTGCCTGAATCTGCAGAACATTCTTCCTCTGGAAAGTTGTCTGCAAAGTCCATTGGCACAAGGTGCCCCTGCAGCACGCACAAAACATTCTCTCCCACACAGCGTTTCTGGACACTCCATCTCAAGCCAAGCCATCAGCACACAATGTGAAGATATGTGGAGCACATACACTTCATTCGATTCATGCGGAGCTACTCATGTTCAAAACTGGTCATGACAGCACACAAAGCCTCGTAGAGCCCATCAGTCTGAGACTCTGGTTGTTGAGCTCCGTAGCCACTGAAGTAAAAGAGAACGTTGTCCTTGGACAAGAACTGGAGAAAAACATAGAAAAACGATAAATCCATGCTGTGACAAGAACGTCACAATGCACCGGAGAAACCCCTGCATGAAGTGGGTCCCACAGCACCCTGAGGCCAGAACCCCGGGCTTTGCACTTTGAGTTAGCCATTGCAATTCTGCGATGATGTTCTCCCTTCAACAATCGTGCTGTGAGACAAATGCTGCTTCTCTGTCAGCAGAAGTACTCCCGTGGAGGACAACAGCGCAGCCACTGGAATGAATGACGATAGTACTGTCAAGAGGATAACCAAAATTTAACAAATGAATGGTTAATATATGATAATATATGCCCATAGTTGTGAAATGTTGTGAATATAAGTTGAATAAGTTGAATTAGTTGAACATTGTGTTTGTGTGTCTGTTCGGGTGCCTCGTGGGACGCCTTTTTGGAGGTGATGCAGTCGAATCCGAGAAGTCGATCAAACATCGGACCTGGTGTTTGTCAATTTGTCATTTTGTCAAAGGACAAAAACTGCGTTCAGTCCTGGCTCTCTGGATACTGCAGGGACCTGAGGCAGGAGACTATGGAGAAAATCATAGAAAATGTAAATTGAAAACATGCAAAACTCACCAGAAAAGGAGGCATTGGGGCCATTGGGGGAAGGGCAACACATCCATCTGGTAGTAGCATACATCTTTTGTTCCACTCTCTCCAGCGCACTGTGCCAGAAACTCCTGAGCACATTGCTGCCGCAGCAAGCACTGGATGTTCCATGCATCGTTGGCACACCCCTGTAAAGGAGCAAAGGAGCTGCAGTAGTTGCAACCTGCAACACAACACGTGGCACTCAAGAGTAACGTGACAAAATTGCAGAAGCTTGCGCACCCTCGACTCAAAGCTTGGTGTACTTGCGAGTCTCTTTTTGAAAACGATACGAAAAACAAAAAGTGTAAATGAAAGTTCTGCTAGACTTGGCTGGAATCATGTTGAGATAGCGACAACGAAGTGGCCTATCACCAGGGCTCGTCGCTGCACAGCTTCCAACTTAGACCTGTCACTGTCACTACAAAGCATAATTGGAATACAAAGTGGGCTGTCCCGAAAAAAATGAAGTCAAGGCAGCCAAGTTCAATCACGACCATACGACCAGTACGAGTATGAGGAAGCGGCAGTGTTGGTCCGAGAAAGAGCGAACCGTGCAGTGCAGAAGGTACCGAACGAATGTTGCCCGGAACTTCCTCCGGCGCAGGCAAGAAAGTCAGTCTGGAAGATTCAGTCGCCAAAACAGCAGTCATTTTTCTGGTGAGAGAACCATAGCATGCTTTGACTAGAACTCTCCTCATGCTGTGCTTGCTTCTCGAACTCTTTGAGCTGCTTTTCTTTTGCAGCCAGCTGTTCCTTGTGACCAAAGCAAGCTACACAAGCCTTCAGCATTGTTGTTTGTGCCTCTCGGATCTCATGCCTCCAGTGCCACTGCCTTTTGGCGGAGCAGCTCTTCTGCTGCCTCCGATCAAAAAGTTCAAGCAGAAGATCCTGTTTAAAAACGCTGAAAATTGTTGCAACAGCGGATGATCACAGGGTGTTGCATCTAGGTGTTGCGGCTACTAGTACCACTCTGCCACTCCCAGGTGCACCTTCTGATGACTGCTGCCATTGGGTGGGGCTTCTGGCTGGCCCTCGCTGGCCTGGCTCCAAACGTGAATCTGAAACAGGAGAATGTGGATTTTAATTCTGATGAATTGTCTGGCAGCAAAATCTTGCTCAGTTCCCTGCTGCTTGCTTCCAATGTTCCAGTTCATCCTTCGTTGTACCACGGTTGCCAGAGTTGCTACTTGTACTACTCTAGCCATGCCCACAGTAGGTTGAGGATCAAGTTTTTTCTGTTTCGTACAGGGATTGCTCTCTGATTGAAAAGAGGGAAGAGGCATCTAGTATGTAATGTGTTTGTGTGTTTCTCCTATTTGTGTAAATCAGAGCAGAGTATTTGCTCGGCGGTCTTCCCTCGACTTCCTCTGCAAGTAGTGGAAACCTTTTGATGCTACCCATCAATAGTATGAGAGATTTGAGGTAACTTCTGGGAGTCAAAGCTGGTGAAAAAGCGGGAGCCTGGAGGTGTCTACACCTCATTACTGTCATTGGAGACTGCTTCAAGTGGGAAATGTGATGCGATATCTGGATTGCTTATACCATTTCTAGAGGGCCAGGCGGGGAAGCATGGGAAGCTTTGAATTTTCAATAGGCTTTCAATCTTGTGACTTTCTCCTTCACATGATCTGTATTCAGAATATTGTAATTGTCTTTTTTCTATAGGATTATAGGACCTCAAAAGCACAAAGGCTTTCAAAGGGTTGGGAGCCACAAATCCGCCGACCCCTGCCGACAGCAGGGGGAGCGCGTCAGAGGAGGAATTACCAGCAGCAAGGGCCAAGAAGTCATTACAAGCAGCAAGGGCAAGAAGCAAGAAAACATGAAAGAAGAAGCA
>Ga0126342_10000491_pt1 | contig 43465 bp, 29 predicted proteins | sample Cyp1metagenome_FD_92528 | JGI IMG/M metagenome (GOLD analysis project Ga0126342, IMG submission 92528) | Coral microbial communities from Lord Howe Island, Old Settlement Bay, Australia - Cyphastrea 1 metagenome | ecosystem: Host-associated > Invertebrates > Cnidaria > Coral ...
AACAAAAAAAAATCAAAACCTGCATTTTCCGCAGTTTTTTTTTAATTATTTTTTTTGTGTTTTTTTTGTTTTTTTCTTGTTTTTTTTCTGTTTCTTCCTGTCGATTTGTTTTTTTGGTGATTCTGTTTTTGTTTCTGTTTTTGTTTTTTTTTGTTTTTTTAATGTTTTGCTAAAATCCACTTTCTCTGTTCTACACAGGGTCATAACCATATATGAAATGAAAAATAAATTGTTTGTTAGCAATAGATTACCCTCCGGTAAACGAACATAACTGTGGAAAATCACCATTTTTAATGGTAAATCAACGAATTTTCTATGTGCCATGGCTTCAATAGCTGGTTAAGAACGGGATTTCCAGTTCATGGATGGTGAGAATCCCCAACTAATATTACCATCTGGTTATGACTAACATAGCCATGGAAAATCCCCAAAATAAATGGAGGTTTCTAGCTGGGAAAATCATCTATAAATGGGCCATGGCTTCCATGGCTATGTTAAATAACCAGAGGGTAATATAATTGACTAATCAACCAACCATCATTCACTAGTTCTATCCACTTATTTACCCTTATAGTTTCATGACTAACATACGTTAACAATCCCTATGACATCTAGTAATATCAAATCATATTTCCTATTGAAATCCCTAAAATCCAAATAACCAGCTAATATATAACTCCTTCAAAAGACATCAACAAAACTACCCTCTGGTAATTTAACATAACTCTTGAAAATGGACCATTTATAGTTGATTTACCCATTAAAAATGGTGGATCTTTCCATAGTTATGGGACAGTTTACCAGAGGGTTTATCCCATTCATATCCCATTAAATCACTATAAATCCCATTGAATCACTATAAATCACTATCAATCTCCCTATCAAAATGGTGGATCTTTCCATAATCTCCCTATAAAAGTGGTGGATCTTTCCATAATCTCCCTATAAAAGTGGTGGATCTTTCCATAGTTATGTAAACGTTTACCAGGCCGGGAATTTTGAAAAGATTCCTGGTTCTCGCCCTCCCGCCCTGGGCGCCCTGGGCACCCTGGGCACCCTCCCGCCTCATCAGTCCTGGGGCGTTCGATGTGGAAAACTCATGGGAAAGCCGGGCTGAACAAATGATGAATTCTGTATCTGGTTTAGTATAATATATGGTTAATCTATAATATATGGTCAACATTTGGTTAATATTCATATATATATATATACATATCTGCAAATGGTGATTTAATGGTTTTTTGTTTTTTAGGTTTTCCAGATCTATGATCGTTTAGGAGAAAATAATCTTATTTCAATGGATATGAGTTAAGTAAATATCATTGAATATCGCCTAATAAAATGGAGATGTTTCAACGGATATTAGTCAATCAAATGGGCCATGGGTCATGGCTACCAGTTTTACTGGATTACAAATTGGTTACCAGTTGAATCAGTAGTTGATAACTAGTTGTTCATGTGATATAAGTTGACTGAATGGTAAACATCCGTTTGATGAAGTGCATAGTGTTTTTTGGTCTGGTTTTTAGATTTTAAGCCACTTGGGTTTGAAGAACAATCACCAACTCCAAAACAACATTGGACGTGTAAATAACTGGGGCAATCTCGGTCGCTATGTAATAGTAATAGGATATAATGGTTTATAAACTATTGAACATACATATAATTACTTTACTTAGAGTGACCCCACCCTGACAATTTTCTGTCATAACTTCTGACATATCATCTGGAAATCATCTGGAAATATATGATGGTGTAATCTTCTCACGTTCTTTTCTGGCATTCTATCTGACATTCTATTCTGGCAATATCGCCGTGTTTCACAATGTGCTTTAAAAACCCAGATTTTCTCTCTGGATCTTGTGAAGGAAACAAGGTCTTCTTGAATGGACTTAGCTTTCTGTTGGGGTCCGGCAGTGCCCACTGAGGTCTGGAGCTCGCAGTTAAAGACGGATAAGGAGGAGGACGAGGGAGGAGAAGGAAGGAAAGAAGAAAGGAAGGAAGGAAGGAAGGAGAGACCAGGTTGGGAATTACAGTATACAAGTGGGTGAACCTTGGTGTGTGTGAATGTCAACCTCAGTGGTTCATTAAAATGGTACCCCCCCCAAGGCCCAACACTCCCGGGGTGACATTCTTTTGCATCAAACCTGGCTCAAAAAAACTGGCGACGTCCCGCTTGGAGGATGATTTATGCAAAGTATTTCTGGTAAACAGAGGCTGATTTACTTACCATCTCATATCCTCATATTTTATGTGCTTAGAAGCAGAAATGATGAACTATTTATAACTATTTAACCATATACCAACCATCTATGGAAATTGTTTGGATGGTCCATGGTCGTGGCTTGGAACCACATTCAAACACATGAAGGATATGAAGGCACCACCCCGGAGAGCTCAAAAAGGGGTAGTATAGAACCAGAAACTCCAACTTACTCCAACTTGGATCCTCTGGACAGGTGTAAAAAACCTTGGCCAATGGCCCATCCCTGGTAGGTGGTTTCTATGGATAGCTATGGGAATATCTATGGGAATGAAAATATGGGAATATCTATTGCTGATTGGTGGGGGCCAACCTACCCATCTTGAAAAATCATGGAGTGAAAGTCAACGGTTGGCGGATGACATCCCATACATGAAATGGAAAAATCCAGCCATGTTCCATGGCGCACCAACCAGTAGTCACCATTAATCATTAGTAGCCATTCTTAACCATTATTAACCCATTACAATCCCCACTAAATCACCATTAACCAACCAGATCCGCTTCACTTTTCGTCAAGGCACAAGGCTCCCAAGGCTCCCAAGGCTCCGGCTCCGATAACTGTGGGATCTCCTGTCGACATTTCCCCCCAAACGACAGGTAAGTTACTAAGTTGGTTGAATCAACTAGGCAAATTCTATAATAGTGTAGTGTATAGGATATAAATCTCTATATAATATATAGGATATAATTCTACAACTAGGCAAATTCGATAATAGTGTATGCTGGATATAAATGATATAAATCTCTAGTTTTTTTTGTGGGGAACTAGAAGAGGGGCCCACGTGAATGTGTGATTTTTGGCGTAAATGTAAAGAAAGATACAATTGTTAACAATTATACACATATATAGATAAAAATTAAAAGGATGATATGCGAACTGATACAAAGTAGTAAACCTAATAGCTCAAGAAGCACAATGCTGATCCTGATTGTTTACACCCCTCATTTCCAGTCAGGGCGGTAAATGTTTGTAAAAAAACACATGGATTACACCTGCATGTTCATCACCTCCAAAAAAACATGTGAAGGTCAATTTGGTTCACAATGCCGGAAAGTAAACCACATTTGAAACCATGAACCTGATATTGAATCTGTATCATCCAAATGGGCTGTGTCAAAGTTTAGAACCCAAACAATCGGATGGTTTCAAAGTATACAGTATATATATATATATATATATTTATCATATCATATCATATCACATCATATCATATTATATGTACACAATTACATACTTATATATACAAAATCATATCATATCACATCCCCTTTGAAACAGTAAACAATACCTGGGTTTTGTACACGTCTTTTACATATCAGGTACCAATCCGCACTCCAAACCCTCCTTGATCGTCACTGGACCTGCTGATGGACGACAACCAGGTCGTCTAAAGGGGCTACCAATGGAGCCATAACGACTGGTGACGTTCAGTATATTAGATTTGTATATATACATAAATACACAATAATATTTAATAAATACATGTCATGTGTATATATATATATACATATTTGTATACTAATACATACAACCAGTCTGTTTTGCATCTGCTTCTATTTATATGCTTTTACATGTGTATATATATATATTGTTTTTTCTCAGTTGGTAATATATAACGCCTTCTTGGGACAGCTTCGTGGCTTAAAACGTCAGCCTATGAGGATGTGAACCGACCGTTTTTTGCAGGTTCCCTCAAGGTGCTGCCCCAGTGAGTTGTTCAGCTATGGTTTATGGTAGATATATCTATACTATTCCTATGGTTTGTAAACCAACAAACATCACGGGGGGGGCACCAGCTTGCTCCTGTTAGGACGTTAAAAAAACATCCATTTCCATTGGGATTTTCCAGCCATCTTTGAGTGGAGGAAGTCGGACTCCGATGGATTGACTCGTGCGGCACTGCTTCAAGGGGACACCACCCCACTGAAAAATCCCCACGTCTTTTTGCCCATGTTTGGTGAAATCATGAGGTTTTCATGTAACTTCTGGTGTTTCACCATCATTTTCTTGTTCACATCGCAGCTGCTGCTTTGGGTACGTCCAAAGGAGCTGATGCTGGTCAACCCCTTGTTGAAAAATGGACCGTACGTCATGAAATTGGAGTACCAAAGGACACCACACAGAATATGTATACATGTGTGTATATATTTATATAATTATGTATCATATATATATACATTAACATATATATTAAATATGATATATATATAGACTATACACATATTTTTTGAACAAAAAAAACTATAGTATAATATACCCAAAGCTGCTCGTGTACGCCCCCGGTGATTCATTCATTCAAAACGTCCACCTGGAGGCTGCATGCAGTGCGCGTCTCCTGCGGGATCATGGGATCATTGGGGATTCGCCAACTGGTTGGATCATTGGTGATATGGATAGCTATGGGAATATACCCTATGGTAAATAAACAGTTGGACCCTGAAAATCACCCATTTTTAATGGAAACTAGTCTTCCAACCCCGATGACTGCCAGGGTCTATGTTAATTTACCAGAGGGTATATGGGAATATATATATATGGGAATATCTATTGCTGGTTGGTGGCCAACCTACCCATCTTGAAAAATATGATGGACTTCGTCAATGGTTGGCGGATGACATCCCATATATGAAATGGAACATAAAAAAATGCTTGACACCACCAACCAGATTGGGATATGAAGATCAATATTGGGGTAAGAATTGAAGCATATTTTTGCTGGGATATTCTCTGGTAATTTCACAGTTTGCAAACATGGGCCATGTTCGTCGCTCGTGAGGCGCGTGGGTGGAGAAAGAAAGGATGAATTGCCCAATATCACCTTTCAAAAATCGTAGTTTTCCATAACTATGGTAAACTGTGCTAAATAACCAGAGGCTATAACATATCCCATGTATTTTATAGTTTACTTTATTCTTCGCGGACTCTCCACCATCAACACAATAGAGAATTGATTCTTATTTCAGTCAACCTAGCTATCCTTTTTTCGTCTTTTTTCGGCACCACTGTGTATCATTAAGAATATCAATCGATGATGTTCCGAAAATGGTGATTGCCCATTCAGAAATGATCTGGCTGAACTGTATTAATTTACCATTACATATTTACCAATCTAAAAATACGCACGGGGTTTGCCCGGACTACAACATGGAGGATGCCCTGTTGTTGAACATGATAAGAGAGATTGCAGAAAATACTGCGTAATTATACGAATTGTTTTCTGGTTTTTCAGGGTTTAGGGTTTGGGGTTTTAGGTTTTAGGGGTTAAGGGTTTTATGGTTTTAGAATTTGGGGTTCAGGGTTGTTCGTCTGAGAAATACCAAAACACTGGCCCCGTGGAGGTAATTGAGCATGTCGAAGGATAATTAATGTTTGAACACCGTTCTAACCTTCTGGGCAAACCATAGGGTCTTGCCGAAAAAAAAAGCTGAAAAGTTTAGCCATTTGGGAATCATGAACCCCGAATCCAAAGCATTATTGCAATGACGTCATGACGTGAGGTAACTATAATTTATATACGTATACCGTATATCTATGTATATATATAGTTATATATATATATACTGGTTGGTGCTTTCAACCACTCTGAAAAATATGAAAGTCAGTTGGGATGATTATTCCCAACTGAATGGAAAAATAAAAGCCATGTTCCAAACCACCAACCAGTATACATATATATATATATATTAATTGATCCGGATAGATCAGCATGACATATCCCATAGAAAACATTCATTTTTCTTGGTTGCATCTCCATTTTTTTAATGTTCTAGATTCTTGTTGGTTATTTATTCCAATACAAATCCAATAAAGTTCCATAACATCCCATGGAATCCCATTAAGGCAGCATAAAAATCCCATAACATCCAGTTACATCCCATCAATCTACCCTATGGTAAACTAACATAACTATGGAAAAACACCATTTTTCTATGGGAAAACTCACTATTTCTATGCTCATTTTTGATAGCTATTTTGACATAACCAGAGGGTACCCTCACCATCTGCGGCATCTGCGCCTCCACTCTGCGACCCGTTGCACCGAGGCATAATCACGTGGCACACAGCCATTTTCACCTGCAGTGACAAGGGTGGTTCAACAACTGAAGATTGGGGGATACCCCAATGATAGGGAAATGACTGGCTAAAGTTGGGTAAATATTGGGTAAATATTGGGTAAATATTGGGTAAATATTGGGTAAATATTGGGTAAATATTGGGTAAATATTGGGTAAATAGCCTAAAATCCCTAATCTAAAATGGAAATTCATGAGTTCATGGGTCATCAGGATTTATGCGAATGTAAAGTTATGGGATGGTTGTGGTAAAGTCAATGTGATACTTCTGGGATCATCATGGGGCTGGTTTGATGCTCCCAGCAGACCCAGTGGAATAGCAACGTTGGCTCACAGGGCTTCATCCGTGAATTGGTTGTGAATTGCTATATTAACATGGTCATGAAGACGTGTCTTGAATTGGATATTATCATGACTACCCTCTGGTTATTTAACATAGCCATGGAAGCCATGGCCCATAGAAAGAGATGGTTTACCTATTAATAGCATCGACATTTTCCATGGCTATGTTAGTCATAACCCCATGGTAGTTCAAGAAAAAAACAACGCCATGGTTCGAAGTCCAAGCAACTTCACTTTCTCCCACCCTGAGTTCTGTCCAGCTGACATGCCAAAAAACAACAGGTCGCTCCAGTGCCGCCATGGGAAAACTCAACATTTTCGGGTGAGAAGATGGTGCAATCACCAGGAGAAGCATCTCATCATATCTCATCGATTGATGGTTGGGTGGATTCACTTGGATTTGCCAACAAAAAATTACCCATCGATTCTCCAAAGAATCGATGGCTGCCAAATGGTACCCTCTGGTTATGTCAAAATAGCTATTGAAAATTGCCATAGAAATAGTGGATTTGCCCATTGAAAATGGTGATTTTCCATAGTTGTGGGACAGTTTACCAGAGGGTACATCACTTCCATTCAGCAAACAACATACTGTACTGACGCACCATTGAATCCATGGTGAAAGTTCCATTACCAAAAACCAAGACACTACTTCACTACTCGCAATCACCCAAAGGAGTCACTGAAAGCATTGTATCAAATCCCATAAATCTGTATCAAATCCCATCAAAATCACCGTGCGCCCAACATCCAACCCTCAACATCCCTCAACGTCATCGCCGTCGCCTGGCGCGATGCTTTGCGCGCTCTGCAGCAGGTGCTTCAGTTCCTGAGGTGGCAGCAGACGGCAGACCTTGCGCACAGGCAGCACCTGACGCGACGGCGACGGCGAGATGTCGTGATTCCGAAAACGTATGGAGAATGGATGGGGAATGGATGGAACATCTATGGAAAATGGATGGAACATCAGGGAAAAGCAACTTCATGCCACGAAAATCAATGAAAGTCATGGGAGCAAATTCATGTCACGAAAGAACTCCTAGTCAAGTCGTCGACAGGCCTCGCTCTTGCAACCGATAAAGGACTACGTTCATTCTACACAAAGTAAGACGGTGTCAATCAAAACTCGGACTTCTACCAAGTATCGAAAAAGTTGATCGTCAAAAGTGCAGCTCCAAGCATTTAACATTTGGATACATTTGGTCATGAGGATGTCCGCTCTGGCCGGGTATCCAAAGCTTTGCCAGTATAACGGCGTCCCAATCATACTCGTGAGTTCATTCAACATGGATTCGCTGCGTGAAAATCCTGAAACGTGTCATCATCAGGCGAGCGAAACACGATCAAAGTGGCAATGGCCATGCATGGTGATTCATGGTGATTCAATATAATGCATTAATCACCATTAAATCACCATTATCGTGGCAATCCATTAATGGTTATTAATTAATGGTGACTCATGGTGATTAAATGGATTGAACGGTGATTTCATGGTGAGTTGATGGTGGTTTAATGGTGATTTAATCGGAATATCATGGGGATTTAGTTGGTATTGAATGGAGAAATAGTGGATCCATAATGGGCAATATAGTAGCCAACAATACATCATCATGGGTTTGTGTGAAAATGTGGTAATGTAAGTAAAACAATATCATAAACCACCCATGACTGGGAATGGTTTATAGCACCTATTAAAAATGGTGATTTGGGGGATGGTATATTATTGGTTTATCCACATTACCCAAAAATCAAAATGGTTAATAAGGTTAATGATGATTGTCTGAACGCCCTTGCAATTTTGAGGCTATACCTCATTTCAGACACAGCCATATACATATGAACCATGAAAAGTACCCTGATCCCATTCCTTTCTACTGGTTGGTTCTTAAATGTTCAAACATAATCCCCAATTAGCCATCAGTAAAACCCCCTATGAACCCATCAACATGGGATAATGTTAACCACGTATTCCATGCATTGATGTTTGCAAAATATCATAAAATCGGTATGTTCCTATATGGAAGAACAATCTATCAATTGTTTTTTTTTTAATATGGAACACATGAAATTGTGGATTGTGTACACTATGTTCCTATAAACAAGTGAAATATAGATGGATTACCATTATATTGAACAAAGAAAAATTGTGATTTTATGTAAGTCTGGAAATTGTAATTAATATGTTAGAGAATTAATCATCACCTTATGTACTAGAAATTTTGGAATCATCACCTGCACTGGAAATTATAAAATATTCAATATTTCTAAGAAGATCTCAACAGATCTTTTGACCATACCCCAGCCCCAAAAATCACCATTTTACCTATTTTGTACATATTGGTAAAGTGGGTACCCCTTAAAAATTGACCAAAAGATCTGTTGATATTGACCACCTTAGGGTATCCAGTAAACCCTACACCGTAAACCCTACATGAACCGCCAAAAATGAGACGATTTTCCTGTTCTCTTACCGCTAATGATTGGCAAAGGTTGCCTTATCTAGGTTTTTCCCTTCTTTGCTTTGGGACCTTTGGTCTCAGCATAGGGATCAAAAGAATCCATTTGCATTCTGACGCTCGCGCTGAGCTTGGAAACCACGTTGCCTTGGCTGTCAAGCCATGAAAATGAGAACACAATGTCAAAATTATTTGAAAAACAGACGCTTATCAAAGAGTGTTTGGGGTTAGTAAAGATAGATAAAGTAAAGTGTTACTCAAATTCCGCAACTGGTCTACTTGTATCGATGGGAACAGGTCTTTTTCTTGCCGATGAGGATGACGCGGATGTTCCCACCGGGGGTTCTACCTCATCTTTCTTTGAGCTGGCTTTCCCCTTGCCCTTCTTTCCCTTCCCCCTGCCTTTCGCGGTGGTTTTGGCAGCAGCTTTTTTCTTACCTACTGAAACGCGGCTGGAACTTGAGGCAAGTGAACTGCTGCTGTCTGAGTCTTGGGGTTCCTCAGCGTCATCCTCTTCCTCTTGCTTCGACTTACGATTCACTCTTTTTTCACATTCTGCGGGAATTTCATCTGGTTGATCTTCGTCAATTTCTGGGTTTGTGGTGTCTGCATCCAACAAAGCGTTTTCGACGTCTTGTTTCGAAGGTTTGCTTTCACAGTCCTAAGTGGTTGCTGCTTCATATATTAACTTTGAAACATAGTTTCCCGATTGTAAGTTTTGGGTTTTCACTTTTTGGAACCAACATATGGAAAAACGCGCGTCTAAAATTGCCAAATATCTCCACCGTTCTCCTTGTGCAAGGCCCACATCCATTTCACGATTTCCAGCAATGCAACAACTTTCGTTCGTTTCTGGTTGTAGCTCCTGCTTCGAGAGTAGTGGGTTTTGGGTTTTCTTTTGGATCCCTCTTTCACCGGCTTGATCTCTGAAATGGGGTAGTAACCTTGAAAGCATCCCACAGAGTATTGCCAAACCAGCACGCAACCAGCTACATCTGGACGAAGATTCTTGATTGCCTTTGGGGTAAAGTTTTCAGCCACAGCTTTTGCATGACCAACTCTGCTCAAAATGTACTCTCGACGGGCCATGTCATCCACGTGCGCTTTCATGTCGGAAAACTGGTTGAAGTCAGCTTCATGCTCAAGGCTGCTCAAAACATCTTTCATGTAGCTGGCACAAAACTCCGAAGATGCAATTTGTGCGCCGCGTTCTTGTTGGGTGTTGCACCATTTTTCCAATAGTTTGTTTTTCCCATCTTCATTCAACTCAGGAAAGAACCCTCCAATGAGGCAGAACCTGAAATTGCATAGCTGTTCCCAAGAATATTGAAACAATGTTTCTTACCCCTGCCAACGATATTTGAAGAGAATAACTTTCGACAACAATCAGTTGTTATACACCAACGATCAAAATATTGCTCAATGTGAAACTAGGATCAACCTTGATTGAAACCCAACTTTCTTTTCCTTGTGCTTTGTGACTTGAATTTTTGAGCAGAACAAAATGTTCTTGACAAGCGCTTCCAAATGTGTCTTTGGTACGCCTACAGGAGTTGCGTGTTGTAGCCAAAACCGAACAAGGGTCTCATCCTCACCAGTTCTGCGTATCAAAATGCCTTTGCTTTGCAAAGTTGGCGGTAGTTGCCACGGGCAGCCTTAGTATTGCGACCCAGAGGAGATAGGAAAGGTTACAGTAAGCGATTTCGTTTAAAACTATCCACGCTCGGGTTTTGGAAAATGTAAAGGTCTATTGTTTTGGATATCATGGGTGAAAAAAAATAATACCAATATATATAATAGGAAAGTATTTTAATATATTTTAATCTTTTAAAACCTTTCTTGAGGCGATGTTGTTTTGCCAATCTAGAAACAGACTTCAGTGGGTACCCCAGAAAACTCCTCTTCGCACACGGCGTCAGCAGGGCTCCAAACACGGCTCGTCGTGAAAAACTGCAAACGGACTCGGCTTTCGTGTGGATCCATCTCTTTCTCAGAAACCTGGAAGTAATTTCCGTCCTCCGGCAAAGCTTTCAGCTCCCATGACATCCCAGCATACTCGTAAAACCCAAAGGAGAGAATGTAGGAATCAGTCATCTTGTCATGGAACACCAGGCCATGTGCCATAAGTTGCCCCACCCAAAGCCCTGACACATCCTCAAAACCACGAACTGCAGATTGCCTCAAACCAACCATTGCGGCCACAGATTTGTAGTCAGCAACATTTGATGCTGGTTTCACATTCTCGAGGTCTACAGTAGATATACCGTGTTCTGCAATCTGTTGGCTCATCTGAGTCAAGCCTGTGTGACGGAATTGGAAACCCTCCCTAGTGCATTATAGGCATTGCTTTGTGTGAATGCGGTCACCAAACACAGTCAAAGTTTCAATTTAAAGTCCCGCAACAGTGTCAGAAAACACCATTACGCAAACCTGCAAATTGAGGAATGGAAAACTAATAATAGAGTTTCGTTTTGTCAAACTGGACCTGTCTTTTGGAGACTCGAAGCACGCATCTTCTTGAGAACAACAGACTCAGGAGCAAAAGCCCCCACGTTCACCACCCTTTTGAACGGAGCAGATTTTGTGGAAGAGATATCGTCCACTTGCAAACTCAGTTTGGTCCATTGTTCCTTCTGCAACCTTGTCCATGAAGAACACTGCAAATGAAATCTCTCCAAAGCAAGGGTCTTGAAAGGATTCTTGTTGCTTCGTTTTGAATCTGAAGAATGGCCGAAATGATCTTCCACCGCCTCTTTCGTACTTGGTAGGCAGTCCCCCAGTCTGTAAATGTGTGCCCACATTGATGCAGTTGACCAGTTGTATTTTTTGCAATGGCTCCAGAACTCCTACCAGAGTCTTCAGGTAATTATCTTGGAACCAAACCGTACTCAGTCCTCGAACAATTTTTTTCTATCTCCTATGCTCTTATTAACGATATGATGTAAATTTAGTAAAGCAAACGTAGAGGACTGGGCAGTAACATCAAACCCAATCTTAAACGCATAGGTCACACAACCCTGATTCGCATTTATGCGAGAATCCGACAACGTGCAATTTCGAAAGTTCCAAGCCTGTACGGCTGTAGCTTTGTGCCACCACAAATCACGCAGGCACGCTGACAAACCCTGCAGGGGCAATTTGAAGAGTAGACAGTAGACATCATTGGTATTAAAACTGATATTACGACTTCGATACTTTTAGAGTTTAATTTCCTTGACTTTAGGGTCTTCAAACATCTTGCACCATTTATCTCTCAAAGAAACAGATCTACTAGAATTTACTAGAGTGGTTCCCTGTATGGTAAGCCTGGTGGTCGCAGGACTCATCTTTCTCGAATGCTTTGGTAACAGCATCTGAAACAATCTCTGCATCCTTCTCAATCCTTTTTTTGGCTTCTTTTGCTAACTCCACATCGGAATCCAATATCCCCAGCCAATTGTCCGGTTGACAAACCCATTGAGGTGAGAGTGACCAGCAACGTTGGGAAGCCATGCTGACACACAATCTGAAAAACAAGGTTGCATCTTTTTGTTTCTCCAACTTTTCTTGATCACTGCCGGGCAGTACATCAAGCATCAATCTGTTCATCACCCACTCATCAGACAGGTTGGCAAAGATTTCGGAAGCAACCGTTGCCACCCCTTTGTTCGACCAAGCAGCTTGCTGGCTGATGTTGGTGCCCCGTTCCTGTGTATTCCTCAGTGTTTCTAAATGTGCTTCACGTAGAGGTCGCTCAGCAAAGTAGACCCTTAGCGCACCACCCAATTAGGCAAGGGATTCAAACCAGAGTGAGCCTACGTGCAAAACTCAGAGGCAACAAAGGGTAGCAAAGGCCGTCAGAATTTAGGAAACAAATTGTTTTCCCGGCTAATGTTTGCCAGTGGTTCGAGAAATGAGGGGAAAGGCAAAAGAGATTCAGTCAATTCAAGTATGGCACACGACTTGGCTATCCTTGGTCCAATGAAATGTTTGGGGTAATGTCCGTAGTAGTTATTAAAATCACACTCCTTCACACTGAAACTGCTTCTACGAGGCTCATGTACGCGAGAGTTCGTACGCGCATGTCGGAAACAATGGAACAGGCCAACTGGAAGGTATGTTGCCCCTTCTGCAAGTTTTTCAGGTGGTGAAGTAGAGCCTCAACCGAATTGTCCTTTGGTTCTGGGTTTTGCTCGGGATTCTCCGTTTCCACTGCCCCATCTACAGTGCGCTTTCTGTACAGGTAGAGCTTTCTCAAGAGGGACCACAATGAAATCAGCGAGCCAAACTTGTAGTTCCACGCGTGAAATTTGGATAAAGTCACCTGCCCAATGATCATTCATCGGTGGTCACTGGACAGGTATGTATACCACCAGAAGTAGATATATAGATGTACATAATGTTTACAGATATAAATGCCACAACAAAACCACACCGAGGAGTGAACAGAGAAAGTATATAACACACCAAGGTTGAACAGGTCGTTTCGTACAGTCACCAGGACAAAATAGGTGGAAACCTGCATAAGGAGTCAGAGAATATTAACTAAGTAGGCATCAATCAAATATCAATCAAACTATTCAAACCTCCTAGCCTCCTGCGCGTGAGACAACCGTTCTGCTTCCCGAACCAGTCTGTCGTGCACATCTTCTGGCGTAGAGGTTTTTGGCATGTTCAGGTCCCAAACGATCTCGTCCAAACCATCTTGGAACCTGGTGGAAGACGGTGAAATGAAAACATTTGATTTTTACCCTTTCTTTTGAGCAGGATGTTACTTACCTACTTTTGTGGGGCTTTTGTTTCTTAGTTCGTATCCCGTAACTATAACACTGTCTTTTGCGCGGCATCCCAGGCAAAAACAGCATCCACTTTGAATGGGTTGGGCAAACTACGAAAGGGATATGTAGAGCGTAATTACTGATATTTTTGGGGGTGTTAATCTCAGCCTAGTGTCTCTTCACTGGCTGCTGGAAATATGGTGATGTACATGTGGACAAGATCACACATTTGACTGTGGAAGTCATAGGATGCAAACGGTTTCCTGGATACCGAGAAGACATATCTCACCGCTGCAACAACACCTCAGCAGAGAAGAGAGGCTTGAATAAGATTGGTCACTTCTCCTCTGGGTCATAAGAGCTAATTTCAAAAATATATATGTGTCTTTGTAGAAATGATTACAGTAATGAGCTGACATATTATTCTAACAGCAAAGATTAAACTTAGTCTTGTGAAGAACACGCGCTTCTGATGCCTCAAGCTTGTGGGAATACCCTTAAAGAATATAAAGCCAAGGAACCACATAAACCAGCTGCCTGTATTGCCAGTTTTGCGTCGTTGACGCTACGGTGATGGAAATCTTGACGTCGAATCATCCGTAGCTTCAGACCAAATATGCATTGGTTCAGCCATTTGACCCTCAAAAATTCAGACATATGGTTTGGCAAAGGGTCCGTACCACGGGTTAAGAAGTACAAACCTAACCCATATTAGTTACAAAAGTAAAGTTTAAGCGGAAAAAAACTGCTTGGAGCAATATCGAGTTTCTGTTTTCGTTCCTCATCAGCTGTGCAAATTAGCAATGGTAACTTGCAAAGTGCATCTTCAGAACTTTGACGTCCCGGTGGCAATACTTTAGGTAGAAATGAATCCATTCCCACACAAGGGGCTAATGCCTGAGCAAGCATTTGCAGTTGTTTGTAACTGCCCAGTTTCTCAGCTTTTGCCGTGGACCGAAGCTTACTCATGGACCCTGGATCGATTTGGCCAGATTTTTCCATCGCCTAAGTTCAGGCCAGACTAGGGCTATGGTGCAGGGTGATTGGGGGTACAACCAAATTTGGGTGAGTGATAGTATCCATTCAGTTTATTTTGCAAGCAAGTTGACTGAAAGGTGGATATCTGTAAAGATTCTTTCTCATTAGTGCTGGACGGTTTTTAGACTCTGGTTTGATGTTTGGCTGTGGGAAACAGAATTCAGAAAGCACTGCTGCTAAGTTTCTGCAGCTTTGGCTAGCAGAAGTTGTTCCTCCACGGCGTCTCTTTGTTCAAGTGCTTGTTCAGCCGACAAATCTTCAGGGTTGTCGATCAGCAGGGATCTGTCAATAACCTCGGGTAGGTAGCAGTGCTGAAGATTGCTGAGTGCATTTCTAACTTGAATTCCTGAAATCTACTCTCAGTTGTTTTCATCTGTCCGCTGCAAGATTGTGTCATGAAATGACAACGCGTAGAGACGTGGCGCAAACTTGACGCAATGCACATGGATCACGCTTTTGGTGGAAAACAAAATCCAGGGTGCATTGTGTCAGAACCACCCAATGCTACTAAGTAGTGATCCAGAATTCATGCATTGAATCCTCATTATTCAAAATGCAGCAACTGGCGCAATTTCGGGGCAAGCCATTCCATCATGAATGGTTTCAAAATTCAACATGTTGCTTCAGCTCCAAAGCTGGGGAAGAAAACAAACTGGCAGTTTCAAAGAATTAGTTTGAAATAGGCGCTTGCCGCCTCTATCCAATCGGCCAGGCCGTCTTGATGGCTGGGCCATGGGCGCTCTGGGCTGCTCTGCCCAAATCAGGACACAGTCATAAGTAAATGTGGTCTTAAACCAATCCTTTCGGGATTTATGTTGGTATAGTGGGCAGGGCACCTTAAATACCGATGCTGATTTCAGCTTTATTCTGGAATCATGAACGTTTCTCCATGTCCCTCTCAAGCAATTCTTCAATGTCTTCACCCGGAGATTCCTGAGTGGTGGGGGGCTTGTGCCATATTGGCTGAAATGTTACCAACATTTATGGAGGTTGCGACACTAAAAATGGGATGGGGACTTTATTTGTTATATAAAAAGATTTACTTTGCATGGCTAAGGTTTATAAACGCCATAAGGAACACCGGAATCTTGTCAAAATAATCAGTCAAAACTTAGGTTGAAAACATCGAATAATCCTAAAGAATCAGAAAGCGCTAAAATTTGGTAGCTGAGATTCAATATTATGGGGCTGGGACCAGAAATTTACCGGCTGGGACCCACGGTTTCTCACAGTCTAGATCCCTGCATACCCCACCCCTAGGTGGGAGGGGTATGCTCAGCCCAAACCCTGAATTCGCTTGGGGAACTGCGCTCAGGGCTGAGCATACCCCTCCTAGCACATATTGCCAGAAATTGCCCAAAATTGCCTAAAATGCCTAAAATCTTGGTATGGGAATGCAGCAGCCCAGCTACATCCCTATTCACGTCAACGCGTCTGGAGCGTTTGGAACAGCACTCACACTGGACCCTCTGCCAGGAATTTCTTCACGTGGTGGATCAGGAGGAGGAGCTGCTTCCTCGTGGAGGCAGGAAACAGCAATCGGTCTGTGGTGATGAGTTGTTCTGAGGAAGAAAGCTGGGACAGTGACACATCCACATCTAAATTCTTTCAGTTCCTACCAAAAATATTAACTCCGGATGAGGTACACTCTTGTCATCGGCAATCTCCTCAACATCAGACTTTCCCTTATTCTGTTCCCTTTTGCGCTTGCGTTCCTCACTCCTTGACTTCACCTCGATCGCAGGGCTGCGGAGTGGAGTGGCGCTTCGTGCTGGGGAAGGAGGCGGCGCAGCCAAGAGATCATCAACCTGCAATCCAAAACCAAACAGGGGCTTGCAAAACCACAGCTTGGATCAAGATTATCAACATTGGTTGTTTGAAAATGGTCAGGCCATCAACTCAGACGTTCAAACTAGGCTCATAGCTGCTGCCAAGCCACATACTTGCTGAAGCCACACCCCGGGGAGCTGACAACATATTTCTCACCGGGCCCACAGTAAATCATGTAGTCCTTGTGCTCGTTCTCTGGCAGCCAGGCACACTTCGTGGGGTCGGCCACCTTCACCAAGAGTGGCTTTCCTCCTCCTGGGTATGCAACAATCCATTCAGGTCCGGTGTCAGACACCATGGAGCGACGATCATCCTGCGTCAGGGGCAAGCCTAGGCGTTTGTTCTTGGATAATTATATTTTTTCGAAGTTCATGAGAGGACCATAGAAGACCAAACACATCTATTTAGAGAACACATGAATCAACTTGCAGAGGCTAAGCCATGAGTTTTTACTTTGATCGGGTCATCATGATAAGAGCTGCAAACTCTCATCCCTGTCCTCAACACTACGGCCTAGACGCGTTGGCGACCGGACAGATTCAGGGGAGGCGGCACGATCACGATCACGATCACGATCAGCACGGTCCCCCCTTGACTGTGACTGTGTGAACACATCCTCAACGGTTGGATGAAACTCTTCGATGGGCAAGAAATTCTCGCAGAACTCACTGCGCACACCATTCGTGACGTAGGGCTTCTCATTCCTCAGGGGCAGTGGCTTTCAAATCAATAAATATATATGCGTGCCCCAACATCAATTAAACACTGATGCAATACTACCTTTAGTAGATAAACAACCACAGTGTTGTCAATTCAATGGATACCCCTGTTGTTTTCAATTTCAAAACGAATTCTGTTATTATATGGATACTTATTTGGTTGTGCTGGTGGTGTGTTGAAAAAGTACTGCAGTGGACAACCCCTGTAAATTTGTTTGCACAAACCCGACCTAAAATCCCAGCGCACTTCGGACTGCCAATCACCCATTGCAGTAGGAAGGTACTTGTGCGTTTTCCTGTCACTAATGCACCACCTGCCATTCGAAGCTTGGTATACCATGATGCCATCCAAAATGGCTTGCCTCTTCTCCCGATCGTGCTTCACTCGCTCAACCAGTGTCTTCGAAGAATCTCAGATGACACGGGCTGGGTCCCGGTAAATTATATACAGTGACTTACAGTAAATCATTAATATTAGACATCCTGTCAAGAAACAAGGGTTCAGCTCACCTGTAGGAGCGTGATTCTAAAAGTAAGTATGTGCTGTAGACCTCGACTTCAATTCTTTTGCAGACTAGAAGCAGTTTGGAATCTCCTTGTCGTCCTTCCGACGCTGGTATTCATCCGCCAGGGACTCGACATAGTCGCGAACTGTGCAGCTGGTGGAAACAAGGTGGGTCAAGTAAATGCAAGATCAAAACCATAGAAATCCAGAGTGAACCTACTCCAAATGTTAATTGGGAATGCTGACTGCGCACAGGATAGAATTGAAATTTCCAAAGACATGAGACAGACTAATGTGACACAATCTTAGAGATAACATGCGTCAAATTGTGTGGCATGGCTGGCCGCATTCTTGACTCATGGCATGTAACATGATGTAACATGTAATCTTGCCTCCGTTCTTGTCGCTTGCATTGATCGCAGGTGCCTCTGTGGGGTCAATGCCCAACAGGCTCGCCAGAATTTCCTGAGAACGATGGCCGATGTGGGGTTTGCAACTGGAACCGACAAGACTGCTAACCTTCACAATGGATGTTGTTTGAACTCGGTTTCTGGTGCTTTGTTGGGGTAGGAACCCTTCTCACTCACTTCTTGAGAAGTTTAGCCTAGAAAACAAAAAGCTTGTGACATGGACATCACAATCATAAGTATCGGATGCAATGCCCAATATTTGGCAAGGAGCAGTCGTCACTTCATTGTCCAATGGCTTGATGACGTGAAGATTCCAAAGCACACCATCCATTGCCCTCAAGCACGCCTTCTTCTCATCCACGTCCAGGTCGTACAATGTCTCGATCTCTGCCATCTTTTTGGAACGGGCTGCGGGCTTAGTAGCACCAGAGCGCGGTCCTGCTGCAAACGAATAGGGTGTTCACTAGATGGCTGGCATATTTCAGTGTGTCATGGGAATCTGATCTAAAATCCCATCACGATTACGAGTTCAAGAAAACAAACAAACTAATTGCATTCTCCTTTGTACCGGATATTGTAAGAAACCCGATGAGACCCGGCTAGATGCTGAACTACAATTGAATTTGAAGAAATATACGACCTTTGCCCCCAAATATACATGCAGTGTGATCTGTCCTGGACGGTTGGGGGGTGACTGTTTCGGGGCGCGCAGTGGCTGCTTGGTGGGGGCATGTTGGCGTGGTGGCGGCCCAGCATTACCACCAGGTGGGGGAGGGGCCCCTGAGTCAGGACCACCCCCACTTCCCAACGCAGCTCTTCCCAATCCAAACATGGCGCCAAAAGGAGGGAAGCTTCCCTAACACAGGAATTCAGTTCAAAACATTGACTGACCCAATGGCTTCATTAATTGATGCAGCTGACATATTGTGACACATACGAACGGTCAACTAATTTTGATACTCAGTTGACCAACAAAACACCACACAATACCTGCAATAAGGTTCTTGCGACTTCAAAGTTTCAATAAACTCGAGTAAGCAATAATAATGTAAAGAAACATTTTGCAGGCCAATGCGGATGGCTCGGCTTGTGCACAAAGGTCAAGCGCATGCAGCGCTTGCAGTCCCACTGCTGTAGTCTGCGTGAGAAGGGGGGCCAGCTTTGCGGTGTTCCTTCACCAAAGCAAAACCATATTTTTTGCACTAGTACTAAACTATATCTACTTATGGACAATTATGGATTCAAAGTAACAGTCTTGACTTGGAACACTCTGCCACAGCTAGCCCACTGAACGATGTATCAAGAAAGAACGACTGCTGTCGTTGGCGTGTACAATTTCAAAAACCAGCAGACCACTCAGTCAACCTGGCCCCAGCCAGTAGAAACAGGGACCTACTTCTTGCCCTGCTTCTTCTGCTTCTCCTGCTTCTTCTGTTTCAAGGCGGTCTTCTTCACTTTCATGACTTTCATGACTTTCATGACTTTCATGACTTTCATGGCGGATGGGGCTGCGACTTTGGATCCTGCCTTTTTCATCTGCTTCTTGTTGCCCTTGGTCTTCATCACGGATGGGTTTCTGCCTGCACGGCTGCTGTTCGCGGTGTCCTTCTTGGTCTGCTTCTTGTTCTCCTGACTGGTTCCTGTCTTGGGACGGGTGATGATGACATAGCCACGGTTGGAAGGCTTCTTCATAACCTTCATGGCGCCAGGGGCTCGTGGAGCCACAGGCTTGGTCCACTGACCACCATCGAAGCGCCAACCTTTGGACTCCAAACCCTGCTTGGTAAAAGTCTCCAAGCTATCAGCCTCAGCACCGTAAGAGTGCTGGTGGCTCTCGTAATCCTGCCATTCCATGTACAAAGCTGCCTTGCGCTGGCGCAGGCGCTCAGCCATGTCAAGGTCCGAATCTGACTCTGAGTCAGCCACTTCCACACATGATGCGCTCAGAGAGGATACGTCAGAACTGTTGTCCTCAACCTTGTCCTTCTTCGGTGTTGCCTTTGCCTTTGCCTTTGCTGCCTTCTTCGGCGATGCCTTAGACTTTGGAGTGGTAGGTTTCGATGAAGCTGGCTTCAAGCTGCGCTTGGGTTGTGCCTTTTTCTGCACAGGAGGTTCCACAGGATGGGAAGTCTCAATCGTGTCATCAGCGACCCAGAATCCCAAATCCAACGTAACATCCGACTGGGCTGAAGGAGAACCTTTCACAGCTTTCAACGATTGGGGGTCAGAAGCATTCACTTTCAAAAGACGGTTGCCCTTGATGTTCTCCACCGGTGGCGGGGTGCCAGCATCAGAACCAAGACAGCGGGTAGGACGGTCCGGGGTCTTTGGCTCCAAAGAGGCAGTCCTAAGATTTTCAACATGCAAGCCCATTATGTGGCCATGTCTCCTGTGGGTGGACTCTGCCTACAAATCAAATTGAACTCGAAACGATTTTGGTTTGGGGTTCTTGGGGTTATCAACCTCAAACGTTACCATGCCCTAGTACGTTGCATCGCACATACTGCTAGATCGATAGATGGACAGGTATATATATATATATATATCATCATTATATTATTATATGCAACATGATTTTCAATCTAAGTTACTATATGATACAATATGATTAATATATCTTGGTTGATTACTACTTTCGTTCCTTTCTTATTTAACTTCACCATGTTTTGTTTTTCCATGGTCTCATCCATCCAAGACTCGACATCTTCCGCTTCAGCGGCAAATCTTCTGAGGTTCCAGTCAAAGCGACGTTGGACGGAGACGACATGCTGCTGATGACGGCAAAGATTGGAGAGAAAACAAGCCGGGGAGTGCGTGGGCAAACACTGGTACTTGAGTATCCAATTGGCTCTGGGAATGTTTTTGTAAAAAAAAACTTATCCGTGGTAGAGATTGGTAGGACCCATACCCACATACACACCTACATGCACAACGTGCCAGTGATCCAACTTTCAATGAACATAGACTGGACAAGTCCGGAAACTGCCAAGTTGCCAATAAATATGCAGCTGAGAAACTTGTGGGGGACACGCAGCTAGTCGTTGAATTTCAGGTGACCAGAGCATAACCAAAAGCGTCTTTCCCACGTTTGCACTGGGGTTTCCACCATCGAAGCACACCTACGAGCCGTAGCTCATGAACATAGTCGTGTAACAGCTGGAATTTCATGAAGTTCAAGGGTTTTGAGATGATCAAATCGGGCACTCTCTGTTTTGTGCCAGTCTACCACTGATATTCTTAGACTCAGATTGATAATGTTGTTAATTGTTAGCTCACTCACCCACCAGCCCATATTTCAGCCAAGCTTCCTGGTAGTAGTTCAAACCAGAGTACTCCAAGCTCATCCGGCGCAGATAGGCTTTGACAAAGCCCTGAGTGTTTCAGCAATCAGACATCTAGTGGGCAATTTTGTGTTTTCCCCTTGCCCCCTGCCAAAACGAAAACTTAATTTATGTATACGACGACAAGTATCTTCAAGAATCCTTTTCTTGTTGCTCTCACACTTGAAATGCGCAAGACCATCTTCAAGTGATTGAAATTCTTGACTTATGAAGCCTTGAAACATTGTCCATAAAACAAAGGGATCTGGCATTTGCTTGAAGGCCCTCTCATTGGCAAGGGCATCAGCATCCATGTTCTGTGCAATCGAGTTTAGATGCTCAACCAGAAGCTCCGACATACGTTTCGCAAGCCTAAATCCAATCTGGGTAAAGCGGTCTCCACGCTGAGAAAGAATTGCAGCTATGAAACATCCAACATAAGGACGGTCCTCAGTTGCATGCGATAGCACACGTTGACTCGTAAACAAAAAAGGATAAATTTGATGTGCAAATTCATTTTTGAGGATCTTAGTGAAGCCAGATTGAGTATTTGACCTCTCAGTCCTTGATTTGTTTTATAAACTATTGCGTGCCCTTTTTCCCCAAAATGTTTTATTAGACAAGGGTCGGGAAAATCGAACAAGGGGAACTCGGAAGATTCACCCTCTGCTTCCTGCTGCCCTCGCAACCAGTCAATCACTGGCTGCAAAAACCCTTGCTGGAACTGCTCTGGAATGCGCACACGGCCACCCCTTACTTCCAGTTCCACCTGCAGTGATGGTATGAGCCGATGTGAGTCGCAGAAGTTGTTGGGTAATGTGTGGATGAGAAAAAACGAAACATATGTTACATGTTTGGTTTGAAGAAACACATGAATCACATTCCGGCCTCCAGTAGGACATGCAACCGGTAGGGGGGTAGATCTTTCAGTAGATGAAGCCAGAACACTAATGCTGCAACGGTCCTGGGTCCAAGAATTGAATCGCCACAACACATTTTCGTCAATAATCAAAATAAAAACAAGATCCCTGACTAAGAACAAAGTGTGGTTTATTATGGACAAAGTTTCTGATGTTTGCCATCTGCATGACGGGTCATTACCCAGTGAATGAGCTGCGTCATCAGGGAGCTAGTGGGGGACATCATTTCTGTAAAGTCATCATCCAGCATCTTGTCTGGGATAAGTTCAGAATGATATCGTGGCACGCGGTTTCGTTGTCTGCCGCAAACCTATGCCGCCGAGAGCGCTGAGAGAGAAAAACATGGTATTGTGTTGAAAAATTAAATCCTATTGTGTTGTGGCCGCTGAAAACCCCTAATTTCCCAAACAAAAATTCACTTAATTTGAGTTAAAGTTCCACCATTGGCCCCGCTTTTGCCAGTCCGAAGATTGTGCAACACAACTTGCCCAGAGACAGCTTACTCTTGTCTATCACTCCCAAATATTGCCTTTGAGAGTCCCCAAAGGCAACGGAGAAAAAGCTCTTGACTGGCCATAAAATCTCTCCAGATTCCGTCACACAACATTTGAGTTGGCTGATTGGACCTGATGAAGATGTCAGGAAGGGAATTGCCATTGTAAATTGAGCCAAATCAGGCTGCAAAAATGAATTTGGCCTCACTTAGCTGCCAAATTGTACTCATACGGGACACCAACTTGAAACAAAACGCGAATCAAGTGGAGAAGAAGGAGAGGTAAGCACCTCAGAAACAGTGAAAATTCATGAAAATTGCCCCTTTCAGGGGTATGCTCAGAAAATCTGTTCAGCTGTTCTTAGAATATTGTACTTTCTGATATATGTATATATATATAATATTCCAGCTATTGATCAATCAAAACAGATATTGGCTAAATAGTATAAAATTATATCCCTATAGCTACTATATATAATATTGATTCTGATAGCTGCAAATCAAAGGCTAATTGATAATCGGAATTCGGGAAGTCATCTGTTACCAATGGATCAACGTTGATCCATGCAACTGATATGCGATAACCATTGATTACAATGGTAATTTGCTAACCAAATGTTCATTTTGGTTAATAATCAATGGATATTAGTTGATTAATCAAATAAATATCAACAACATATCAACAAAATATCAACTAACCATAAAATGTCAACCATATCAATCAAATCAATTTCTGACATTTTAAGTGGATCCTTGCAATGAGGAAAAGCTATTATCAGCCTGAAATATTGGGGAGTTAACAGTTGCCGCAATTCGTGAGTAGCCTCCAGCAAGCTAACTCCATGATCCTCCATGTATATGTGATTTTCCAGCCAGCCGAGTTTGAAAAAACCCTCCAGGCTATCCGCAATACATTGAATCCTTGGTGGGGCAACCCATTATCTCTCCAGAAAAAACCCTCATTGAATCCCATGAAATGACCAGTTTCTTGGTTTTTAGGTGAGATCTCCACTGGCCTATAGCTCATATTGCTTAAATCCAATGACAATCGCCTGAAATCCCATCATCCTCCATTCAAAAACCGAAAAATCACCATGAATTCCCATTTCCCCATGATTTCCCCATGGATTTTCCCATGGATTTCCCCATGGCAAACTCGCCTCCAGGTCCGCGTCGGCTTCAGTGGCAGCATGGTACAAGCCTCAGCGATGGTACCGAGAATGGAGTTACCCTCTGGTAAACTAACAGTTCGACCCTGGCAGTCATCGGGGTTGGTTCAGATTAGTTTCCATTAAAATTAGGCTATGTTCAGGGTCGAACTGTTAATTTACCAGAGGGTATGTTTTTAACAAAGAACAATGAGGAATAGGTATATATTTATGAAGAATATATGCAATTATATAATCATCATTGTAAGAGATACTGTGGATGGGCCAGCGAAATCCTGCAGCACCAATTTGGGATGGTTGAAACCCCAACAAAATAATGGGATAAACCACCGTTTTCAACTGGTGCAGGATTTCGCTGGCCCATCCACCTTAGGGAGTTCATGAATGAACATATGAGAATTGATGGACATATTCATGGAAATGTATAGTCAGAAAATAACTGTAAAAACCAAAGAATATGTTTACTAGATCAAAAAAACAAAGGGTCAGATATTTATGTTGTAGTATAAAACTTGTATATGAAACATGTTCAGAAATATTCAGAAAAATGCATCAATGATTCAAAAAAACAGAACTGTTCATGTTTATGCAGAGACTCTGCAGAGATACATATTCAGAAAAAATAAGTATCATAGTTATCAAAAAAACTAAGACAGTAAGTAGGACAATCATAGCACTGATAATAATAGATACATATAGTTAGATAGTAAGGTTTGCATAGGTTATCAATATAGTTAGAACATTAGCGTGTTTTTGTGTTACTGTAACATTAAAAATGTAGTATAATGCTTAGATTGGTGATAATTAATAATAGTTATCCTATATATGTACTGTGTATAAATATATATATTCCTATATACAGTAGAAAAAAAAGAAACAGCTATCTCTCAAAGATAGAAACGTAATTCCCTATTGAAATTAGTGATAATTCACTGATCTGCCTTTTTTTGTGGCACTGTACATTGATCAAACAACCCCAGTCCAAAGATGTTGGTCAAATCCCCATATTTTTAAGGTGAAATTACTCCCATTGTGATGGTAAATTGAGAACCACAAACAATGAAGTAACACATAATTACCCTCTGGTAATTTAACATAACTATGGAAAATCACCATTTTTAATGGGAAAATCCACTATAAATGGCCATTTTCAATAGCTATGTTATATAGTTTACCAGAGGGTAACACCTAATTAAGATTTTGGTTGGGCTATATGCCAGCTGCTATCTGAATATGGACAACTCCACCAAAGTGTTCACGTGTTCCCTTCGGGATCCAGACTGAGCATCATGACGCTCCTGAGAGCAGCTGGATCGACAAAATGCATTGTTTAGGATGGATGACAGGTGTACCCTCTGGTAATTTAACAGTTTGCTATTGAAAATGGCCATTAGTGAGTTTTCCCATTAAAAATTGTGATTTTCCATGTTTATGTTAGTTTACCAGAGGGTAAATCAATGAAAATTATCTTGAATAATGATGGAGTTCGTCAATGGTTGGAGGACTATCCCATATATGACATGGAAAAATAAAATTCATGTTTGAAACCACCAACCAGAATGAAAGTTGTCACAACCTACCATGATATTCAACAATCAATCTCTCATTGTTGTGTGTGGAAGGGGCATTTTCACAATGTGTTGCTTGCAAATGGGATGTTAACATCTCAATATCTTGACACAAACACACGAGAATAGGTAATCGGGTTTATACTATTGTTGTTAGTTTGATTTAGTTTGATTATTATTACTATTAATCATTTACTACTTCTATGATTATATATTGTTATATTTCTACTGTTACATATCATTATTCTTACTATTTCATTATAGTCACTATTTTATTATTATTGTTATTGTTGCTATTATTACCCTCCAGTAAATTAACATAGACCCTGGTAGATACGGGTTGGAAGATTAGTTTCCTCTAAAAATTGGTGATTTTCAGGGTCTATGTTAATTTACCAGAGGGTATGTATATTTCTATTGCTATTACCACGTGTTGGCCCCGTGCGTCTTTCGCATCGAACACGAAGCCGTGCTGTTTCTCCGTTTGGAGCTGATCTTGGGCCAAAAAATTGGCCCAAGGACTTGTTGACCCGGAAGCCAAGAATCATGGAAGATGTATATTATGTATAGTGTTTAGACATACAATATATATATATATATATTTATAATGATATCATTATATATATATGATAATATGTGTGTGTTATGATATCAAAGTATATCAGATGTATGTTCCCTAATAGATTCCTGAAGTAGTCGTTTTCCAAATTGGAGAAACAAACCATGATAAATCTAGCCAGGATCCTTGCACCAAGGCTGTCAGCAGCAGTAACGGTGCCCAAACTCCACTAACTCTCTGTCCAAATGGGTATGGACCTGAAAATGGGGTATACCCCCAATGAAATAGCCCTTTTTTATAGTAGGGATAATGATCAGCAAAACCATTGGGTTAGTAGGGATAATGATCATTAACGTACACTATTTTCAGACAAACCCAAATGTCTGCTCTGGCAATGCACAGTGATCAAGCCAGAAAAGCGTGGTGCCCAAACACCTTGAGAGATGATGACATCCGCATGACATACGATATGGTTCATATATCCACGATATGGATCGGGCTGCGCAATGTGATATTCAACGACTTCGTTGGGTACAATGAATTCATGCCAAGCTGATTGTAGATCACCTTCCCAACGACGCCAATCCTTCTGGGGCTCCAAAATGCGTGGGATGGCATTGCGAGGCAGATGTTCATGATGTAGGTACCACGTGCGGCTATATGTTTTTACACAAGAAAAAACACAGAGAGTTTCGGCAACAATTTCCCTTGGCAGGTCCAAGGAATGATCCCAACTGGAAAGCAGAATATCATAGAGCCATAAACCTTACCCTCTGGTAAACTAACATAACTATGGAAAATCACAATTTTTAATGGGAAAACTCACTATAAATGGCCATTTTCAATAGCTATGTTAAAATACCAGAGGGTAGCCAACATGGGCCTTTCTTACACTAGGTCACTAGGGGATCCCGAGTCACCGGCTGGTTGTTTCGATACGAAAATGCTTAAATGATTGGATGATGACTGGGGGTTCCCCCACAACTTAGGAAACATCTGATTATCATGTCATCCAGCATCATGAAACTGGTGAATGGATGGTGAGTGGCTAGTTAATGGTGATTAATCGTGGTTAATGGATGGTTAATGGATGGTTATTGTAATGTTATATAACTGGTCGGTGGTTGACCTACCCCTCTGAAAAATAGGAAAGTCACTTGGGATTATGACATTCCCAAGATATGGGAAGCCATCAAATTCCATGGTTCCAAACCACCAATCAGGTCTACTATAACTCTAGTTCATGAGGGTATAAAACAACTTGGAAGTGGAGAGTCTTAACTTGTAGGGGGGTCTTACTGTATCATACCACCCCCAAAACTGGACCTCGCATGACCCTTGGTTTGCAATAGTTGACCCGTGGTTCGATGTTCCACAAACTATATCACTCTACATTGGGACTCAAATGACTCCTATGTTGTATAGCCAAGCTCCAACTCTATGAGTTGAAGATAGTCAAAACTCAGAACATACCCTCTGGTAAACTAACATAACTATGGAAATCACCATTTTTTCATGGGTAAATCCAGTATAAGTTGCCATTTTCAATGGGTAAATCACCATTTTCTTTGGGATTTCTCGCCGCAAGCGACGAGGGGCGATTTGAACATGGGCCAAAAGTGGCTCCAGAAGAAATCCATGCCGCAATGCCCTGGAGGCAACGGTGGACCGCAAAGAATTTCTGTGGGCAAATTTCTGGTTAATGGCTAGTTAATGGTGGTTAATGGATATATATCTGGTTGGTGATTGACCTACCCCTCTGAAAAAAATGAGTTCGTCAGTTCGTCAGTTGGGATGATAATTATTCCTAATATATGCATGGAGAAATAAAAAAATGTTTCAAACCAGCAACAACTACGATTCTAAGAACTTATTAACCATCTATCATTCGGCTGGTCGTATTTGGGAGGCGGTTAAAATCCCTATGATGGAATTGACATCTGATGTTGTAGGCAATTTGCCACCTATTTACCTTCGCCGTAATCAACGCCACCAAGTAAAACCACACTGCTTCACCTGGTTGAATATGAGTCATCAGACAATTACTTGGCGAAATCACATCCAAGTACTATCATAGAATTGGATGATGGGAAAATTTAGAAACCGGAAAGCCCATCAAAACCATGATGGTCAAAACCAGACAGTTTCCGGTTAAGATTTTCCCCAACAAACCAATCCAAGTACCATTGGTCACTTTTAGGATTGGAATTTTCAATGGAGCCCCGGAGACCGAGTCATAAAATGTTGGTCAGCGGCTCCCCTTACTTGGATAGTCCATGATAGTTCATTATGACTCAAAATTCATGGAATTGTGGATATAGTTATATATATAAACTATATATATATATCCAGGGACATTGATTAATTGGATTGTATATCCACAATATTATATATACATATATGGATTTCTGAAAGCTGGAAAGTTGGGACGACCAAGCACCAATTGTTGCTACCCGCTGGTGAACAACGTTTACACTTTGCATAGCACAACACCACCATTTCAATAGGTAAACCAGCAAACCACCATTTTTTTGCAGGACGGGACAGCTCCATTGACAAACGATGATGAAAAATGGGGCCAAGCGGACGGGTTTCTCACGTGGCCATTGGGATTGGGTTTTTGGCTGGATGATCATCGTGCATCTTTGTTGTAATATATAATTAACATATATATATATATATAACATTAATAACAAACATTAGCAACTCCATAAATACATATCATATCTGGATGGTGGTTGACCTACCCCTCTGAAAAATATTAGTCAGTTGAGATTATTATTCCCAATATATGGAAACAATGTTCCAAAACCACCAATCAGATATGTACGGGCAGAATCACTTTTAAATCTAATAATTCTGCGTGAAACAGCAGGCCATCCCTAAAAGACCGGTGTTCATCGCTCTTTTGACGTCAGAAACTATCACGGTAAAACCTAAGAATACTCTGAAAAGAACAGTAATTTATAGTTTAATGCCATGAAAATAGATGATCAGTTTCCCCTTTGTTTAATCATTAAGGCCCATGTTTTTCAACCACACGTCACTCACGTCACTTGGCACCTTTCCGAGCGGTAAAGTGAAGATAGTGCTTCTGATCAAAGCCTTGCGTCAGGCGATGATCATCGATGTCCATCATGAAGTAACCGCCTGCGCATGCGTCAAAAAAGGGTTCCTAGGATTTAAGGGGATTTAGTAGGATTTGATTGGGTTCTATAGTGGGATCATTATGGGAATAATGGGATTTATAAGTTTCTATATATAGTATCATATAATATTATATATATACACACGTATTATATCCCCACTAATTGGTATTGCATGGGTTATTCCACCATTTTGTGGTGGAATGTTGTGGGAAGGGAATCAACTAAATCGAGGCCACGATTCAGGGGCGATTTTTTCTGACAGATGCCTCAAAATGGAGAATTCGTGATGATTAATTGTTTTTATAGCGGTTTATATGTATTTAACATGATTTCAACAACTAAAAAATGCAATCTTAATGCGATATACCCTTCAGTAATAAAACATTGCAAGGGAAGATCACCCATGTATATACAGTATATATACATATGATTTTCCTATCAAAACCTCCGTTTATGCAATTTCCAATTGCCATGTTTGATTACCGGATGGTATTTTTCAATGGGAACCTGTTGATGAACCAGTTCATTGGAATAGCATTTTTTCAGAAAAACAAAAACTAAAAATGGTCCAAAATGGTTTGACTAGAACCAGTAAACATACCCTCTGGTTAGTTAACAAAACTATGGAAAATGGGCCATTTACAGAACATTTCTGATTATCTCATCAACAATGGTGATTTTCCGCTACGTCATTTACAATATTTATAGCCAGGAAACTCAACTTTCTTATTGTAAATGATCTACAATATCAATAATTTTCATGCGTCATGGAACATCAATCTATTTTCTGATCGAAAAAACGTGACAATTCCTTAGAACCTCGGAATAACACGATGACTTTCTCGTGGGAAAACTCTCGACGAAGCTACGAAGCTACGAAGCTACCTGCATCTTTCATGGCGTCCATAGTGAAGTCGTCCATGGCTTGAATCTGGCAGAGGGACTTGGAGGGACTTGGAGGGACTTGGAGGGGCTTGGACTCCCTAGAGTGACAAAAAATTGCTGATTCAAGCAGCTAAACACTGAAAAATAAGTGATTCAACTGATTGAAAATCGAAATATTATTATGAATTATTGCTGAAATTGGGGAGAAGATCAGGATCTATGGCAGTGTTAACCCTTCTTTTGGGGGATATAAGATGATATCACCATATTGCTATAAACCAAGTGTTGACATTTTGTTGGAATTTTCATGGGGATTCAACATGATTCAACAAAGCCAAAAACAATTGGCTACAAATTGGGGATACATCTGTGTATATATATGTATATATGTATATATGTATATATGTATATATGTATATATAACCAACGAACATTGGGTATAAGACCAGCCAGAAAAGGTGTATTTCATGGGATACGAGGGAAATCTGAGAGCCACTCCTCAGCCTGGGACTGGTGGGCTGCTTTCCTCATTTCCCCATTTCTGAACATCTCATGTGAGTCAGCAAACATATCCCTATCCCATCTCAGTATTTGGTTGAAAACGGTTTCCCGTTAGCTATGGAACTAGTTTGTAATCCCAATAAGCCAAAAAAGTTCTTAATTCCCTATTTCAAAACTAATCAGCCAAGGCCAATCAAGAAAGGTCTTTTGGTAAATTCCATTTGGTAGTGTGTCAAAACCCTGGTACCTAGTGAACCCCAAAATAGCTGGTAAATGGATGTTCATCCCACTAAAATGTATCTATAGGTATTGACCCATACCCATTTGAACCTCTCAGGACATGTCCTCCACAGAAGAAAATCCATCTCCCGTCCTCGATCTCCAGCTTGAAATCTCGGCCCTGCCTGTCCTGGCAGCCAGAAATTTAAGGTTGGCTTTTTTACCATACAACATTGTGGATACATATTTATACATGTATTCTATGCATATGTATATATAATAATAATAATAATAACAACAACAACAACAATAAATATATATACAGTATATATATACACAGTATATATACATATATATATACAATAATATATATATATATATAAATCATATGATATATATATATATGTATATGTACAACAAATTTCTGGGAACCTAGAGATGTCACCAGCGGCAACGGGGCGATGAAGCAGCATTGTTGCGAGGCTATGATGGGGATCTAGTCTATAAGCGAATTTTCATATCGTTGGGTGTAATGTGGGTAAAACAATGCCATTAATAGTGACTAATAGTGACTAATAGTGATTGTAATAGTGACCATAATAGTGGCTAATAGTGATTAATACCTTATTAATGTGGGTAAAACAATTTCATAAACCATCCCCCAGTCATCACCATCTTTAAAGGGTTGTATAAATAAACCATTCCCAGTCATGGGTGGTTGATGCATTGTTTTAACCACATTAGTCATCATCAACAACTATGATGTAATAGCCATTCATCATCATTAAATCATCACTAAATCACCATTATTGTCCAAAATCACCAAATGGGGTATCCCATTGATAAAAATCATCAATTATCATATATCCAAGAGTTATTGATATAGCCCATTTGATATCCCATTGATATGATATTTATCCAGTTATTTACTACACATTGGCTAAGGTTCACCAGGTCAATTCGCCCAAGCATCCCCATAAAGACGGAAATGGCGGTGTATAAAAGATGGGAACATCAGAGGAAACCATGGGGAAAACATGGGAAAATCAACTATAAATAGTGAATTTTCCAGCAAGCCACGTTTGATTACCGGAAGTTGCAATCACCTTCTGGCTAAGAAGTACATAGTAATTTACTGAAAGTGAACCCTAAGCGAACCTTCTAAAGTAATGAAGCAAGTTGATCATCTTACCTTGCCTAAGCATAGGGTCCTCTGAACATAAATATCCTCTGGTAATTTCACATAGCAATGAAAAAAATATATGTTGATTTAGTTCGATGATTTACCTATGAAAAAGAGTATTCCCTTTACCAGAGAGTATTACCTTTTTGTGTTTCTTTTGGTACACCCCAAAAAAGGGCACGCAAAACTAATCACCGACTCAGCCCAGGGAAGGGACTCAACAGTCGTCTTCGACGGATTTTGAAGGCATCCTTTAAGTACTGGCTATTTAAGAACGGGATTCACCGTTCATGGATTAGTACAATGAACATGATATTATATAATATTATCACAATCCATGAAATATGAATAAATATGATATAGTAAGGCCCATGATATTTGCTTAGTACAATCACTACAATCCCCAACCTAATCATCAATTTTCCACCAATTTTCCCAAAGTCCCAACCTAATCATCAATCAACCGCAACCGGCATATTGAACACTGCTCATTTCATATACAGTATCCAATCATTCAACGGGATGATCTCTAAGATTCTGTAGTGGATGAAAATCACCCAGGAAATCTTGAATATTTCAGGCCATATCCCCACAACCCTCCATCAAACATCACGGGAAATCAAAGATCGCTGGAAAATATCCTACGAATGGAGCTATTGCCCTCTGGTAAACGCTTGCATAACGAACTGGAAAGATCCACCATTTTTATTGGCTAAATCAACAAACTTTCGACTGGGCCATGGCTTCAATGTCGCAAACTGTAAACGTTTACCAGAGGCTAATAGGAAAATCGCGTACAAATGGACAAAATTTACCTTCCAAACTGTTTGATCTGTCGCTATGTGATGATTCAGCCCTACTTTCGCTGTTTCCCAACAGGTTAGTCCACGTTGAGTGGATAAACCCGACAGATCTCCCACACCGATATCATCTACAGCAGGATTTGATTTTTCGATATTTTTCGGCTAGTTCACCACCAAGTACCCGGTTTATCACCTCCATCAACGAAAAAACACAATGTGAGGTCCCGTTTACGATAGCTAAGTTGGTGAACATTAACTACCATTTCATTGTGGTTTATGATACCTATAACATCCTATAACTATACGTAATATTCATGGGGTTTAGAGAAACCAACAAACATAATTGGGGGGCCCACACTGTAGATATACAGTATTTACATGTACAATGTGGGGCCCCCCAGTTATGTTTGTTGGTTTATAAACCTCATGAATACTATAGGTATCATAAACCATAGTGTTTCATGGGACTCCCATGTGGCCCCAACTTAGCGATTCCGTGGCCACGGGGGCCCCACATTGTAGCCCCTACAATTTCTCCAGCCATCCTCACGTCCCCGGCGACACCCACCTTCCACCCTTCTGCCATGCTTTCGAGGGTGTGGCAGACTTCACCTGAACGAGCGTGCCAAGAATCGTTGTGGATGGAACATTAAGGTAAAACAAATAAATATACATATGATGTTTTACATAATGTATATATATATATAATAATATATTTATACATAATATAATATATATATATGAATATGATATTAAATGCCAAAATGGAAAAAATGTTCTTTAACATCCCAATGCAATAGGTTTGAAGAGTTGAGCCTCTAACCAACAATCACAAGTGGAAAGTTACATCCCGTATTGTGTGTACATGTGCGTACACATACACAATACACACACACGTCTGGGCGATAATGGATATTCTTGCAAGTTGCTGCAAAGGATACTCACTCCTGGATTATGGATCACAGAATTGCTTGCATGAATGACGAACATAAATACGTACAAAAAACGTAGCCAAAAGAGCATTGCACAACCCACAGTGATGAGTACATAATGTCTGAGCGTGGTCAAAAGTGAGTACCCCATAGTGGACAAATTCATAGTTTCAACATGCTGGCGGTTTCAACAAACCAAAAAAAAACCTTCTTCAGTTGAGGTTGCTAACATCCAATTTTGGGGATGAAATAAACATGAAACCAACCAAAGCTGCTTCACATCCCCACAATTCGCTGGAAATGGGAGTATACATATATGTATATATTCCCATTATATCCTATATCTGGTCATATCAATTATATAATATATACATATGTACATACATTGTATCCAACATGTTGAACGGTCAATCCCATTTGCAGCATCCATCAATCACGAAACCGCTGCGGCCAGAGATACTGTTCTCCCAAATCCAGCACTTTCGCGGACCTCGGGCCACCAGGAGGGTAGCTGAGTGATGGCCCCGAGTGATGGCCCTGCCACAACAACCATGACTGGGAATGGCTTTTACAAGCCATTTATATGAAAATCTTGGGGATGGTGGATGATGGTGGCGGGTGAATCCCACATTCAGCAAGTGAGTTTAGTCCACTGACTAATGGGTTTTTTGTATGTTGGCAATCAAGCGGCTGCTAGAGCAAGGTGAACTACTGCAGATGGGTTGAGTTTGTTTACAACTAACGCTTTCATCAAAGTTGAAAGATTCAATAAACAGGAGACACAACAATTAGGATGGTTCACTGTTCCAATTATTGGTCTGCAACTGTAGGATTTCCAACGTTCCAGGAGTTATCTCCCAATGCGCCACTCGATCACCTCGAGAGGGGGATAGGATCGCCGAATGGTTGATGGTTTACAATGGAAAATCCTACTCACATGGATGATTTCAGGCTACCCCTATTTTAGGAAACCACCAAAATTGTGTTTTACAACTAGCAGAAAGGCTTGCTGCGAGCATTTTATGCCATAGTTGGGGATATAGTTCACCATACTTTATCACAGTTCTATTCGAACTTACAGGGCTTACAAACCCCTTTATAGTTACCATCTGGTTTTTTAACATAGCCATGGAAAATCACCATGCTATTAATAGGTAAACCACCTATTTCAATGGGCCATCTATACCATGGCTATGTTAGTCGTAACCAGAGGGTACATACAGTTGTACCTGTTTGATCATCAACATACTTTTCATTACTCCCCATGAAATTTCACCAAGCTTACAGATGACTTTCCCATGAGAAAAATCCCCATCATAAACCCTGAAAAAATCCCATTCTAAAAGCATATCGTCCCATTCAATCCCATGCAAAACCCATGAAGCCCATTCGAAATCCATACCATCCCATATAAATCCCATATTTCTAGCCATATTCTCTATATATATATTATATATAATCATAAAATCTAGCCTATACCCCTATACTATCCCATGTTTCTATATCTAACATGGCCAATCTTAGATACCCTGCAAAAAATGACAAATTCTTAGCTGGTGAAGTAGTAGATAATCCATTGATATCAAAAGACTACATCCGCGAACCTACGGCTACCCTCTGCTCAACAGCCACATAACGAACTGGAAAGATCCACCATGCTATTAATGGATCAATCCACTATTTCTATGGCCATTTTCAATAGCTTGTTGTATGTTTACCAGAGGGTAACTTCCCCATCCATCCCTACACCAAGACACGTTGCGGCACCTGTACAGCGCGGTCCATCCACACGGGTTCCAGCTCGAGGGCCGTTCTGGCGAAGCTTTCAGCCTGGCGAATCGTTCAAAAAGGGGTGGATTTCGGAGGGAAAAATGGTGATTGCATGGTGGATTTAGTGGGATTTAATAGGATTTCATGGTGATTTATTGGGATTTAATGATGATTTACTGGGATTTAATGATGATTTACTGGGATTTAGTAGGATTTGATGATGATTTACTGGGATTTAGTAGGATCTGATGATGATTTACTGGGATTTGATAGGATTTAATGATGATTTACTATTATCGCGCACGGTCTCTCATGCACAGGGGCGGCTGGACGCAGGCACCGTGTGTTCAAGGGTCAGAGAACGATGCTTTGGTTTCATGTTGAGGCTTGGCAGATGCCTATGCATCAAACGGCTTAGAAAAGCCTTGGGAATTCACAATCGGTCTTCCCCCAACAAACCTAAGCAAACATGCAAGAGCGGCCTCCCCCGTGGAATGCGTCACTCCCATCTGTACACACTTCTGGGGTACGTGAATGCCAACCGTGCTCAAATGAATAGTGGTTGTTTGACCGATGTGATCTCCTTGCCCAAACAAGTGAGTATCGACTTAAAATAACGAAAATCCGCAGCAACAGTGGGATTAGAATACCTGTTGTGAACACCAGGAGCGGCCAAAGGCCCACCTTCAAATTCCGCCCATCCATAGGCCGCAAATATGAAAATCAGTGGAGGTAGAGTACAAGCTGCGGTAAGGCCGATGAAAAACCCAGGGGAGTGAAATCTGATGCATGAGACGCCAAGGTTTGCAACGATGAAATTGACGGGAGCCGTGTGAAACGGCCTCTCCACTTGTTCGTACGCAACAACTTCTCTGGCAGTGCAGCGTAGGACAAGGAAGTCACAGTGCTGGAAAGTCCATACAGAGAACTGGTGGCACACAAGGCAAAGTTGAACAGCAAAATTGTACTGCCTTGGTTGACAGTATCTTGATGCTGCAAGCAACTCGTGGCAACAATGCTCAGCACTTGTGACAATGCAAGGGTGATGGCAGCTCCTATGTACTTTCCGAATTCATGAGAAAACCACTGCCCAGATGTCGGCTAAAAAGCAACAAATAGAACCCTATCATATCATATCATATCATATCTATAGTTGAATACATATGTATATATATATATATATATATATTCATATACCCCATTGCATATCCCATGATATATGCACTTAAATACATTTTGTTGTTGCGTAAATCTCCTAAAAACATGGTGGTTTTCATCAGCAACGTCGACGTTTCACTACGGTGCACCGGTGGTACCCTTGGGGTCCCCCGCCTCCTGCCACGGAAGGAAGAAGTTGGTCTTGGGCATGTCTTTCATGATCCAAATGGTCTCAGGACACCGGGACGAAATCGGTGAAAGGGACGAAATGACCAACCGATTTCACCATCGAAATTCATGGTCTGAGACCTTTTAGAAATTCATGGTGCTGAAAAATGGTGGTTAAATTTATGGGGATTTCATGGTGATTTTATGGGGATTTTCCATGGTGGTTTACTGGAAGTTGATGTGATATGGGAATATCATGGGATATACACCCATCGACAACTTCTTCTGCCCCGTTCGAAAAACGGGGGATGGGGCCCCCAAATGAAAATTGCACCTCAATAGGGGAAACTCGTTCGGGGTTTCCCCTGTTCTCAGAGAAAACCACATGGCAAAACTGACCAAGGCACTGGAAGGTCACGTGGGATGTTTTTGGGATCTCAATAGATAGATTTGAAAATCTTTAAAAGATGCTGACAGATTATTTGGTTTTTTCGTGCCAAAACATAATGCATGTGGACATTTGTAGACGCAGCTAATTGACAATTAGTGTTCGTCACTTTGGAGGCTACATGTGTATTTCTTCACCTGGGGTATCCTGACCCAATGATTAAGTTATTCTGTCTACTTACTCTCAAAAGTTCAAAGCATGATCAAATTTGTGCCAAAATGAGCATCAAACAATAGATGCGAATCGGATCAACTCAAATGCAATAGAGGTGCAGTTCCAGTTGATATATAGGATATATGTGATATTATGTGATTATAGCCAGAAGGAATATGTCCCAACTTACAGTTTCTAGCACCTGCCCGTGAGTTGAGATCACCATTTGGGGATAGTTGAAATACCATGAATTTATCTGGGTCAACTATCATATTTCACTATGTATATTATTCTAGAATATCTTACATATATCACCATATATCTACCATACACCATAGTTTTCTCGATTATTTCAACCAACTTATCTATCTCTTAGGCCCCCAGCGTCGTTGGTTTTTCATTCCATCTTTAGATGAATCCACCATAAATCAGTTCGTCGTTCGCCCAAAAAGAAACCTAGTATAAAAAACTTATTTTTCTATTTCAAAATCGATTAGATGATTAGATGTCCTTTCAAAATCTTAAAATATTGCCAAAAAATGGATTTCGAAGTTTTCCCCTAATATCAAATTGAAAACCTTAACATAAAATACTTCATTTTAGACCTTAAAAGACGGACCCTAATAAAAAACACCCCGAGGTTGACTAGTTTTTATTATTAGGGGGTGAAACCCTGAAATGGTAGCTTCATGTTTAAATTGTTTTCCAAAAGGGGTCAACAAAAAATCGAATTGGCCAACCTCAAATTTTCCAAAATTGGAGACGGACCCTAGTTTTTACTTTGTGGAGGGGGTGGTGGTAATAGGGGGAAGGGATTGCTCATGGAAAACCTCATATTTTTGTTGATTAAAAATGATAAAAGCACCATTTTTCGTGGCTAAATCACTCCCCCATTTGCATAAAAACCCATCCCCCAGCTGCACCCGCAATCATAAGGATGCTACTTTGGAGGCAATCACACCAGCGATCATCAGCACAAAAAGTGCAAGACCTCGTGCGCACAAAACCCGGGCACAGCAGTTTTTGGGATTTCACTGGGTCCATGGTCTGTGAGTTCAAGCCCTAGAATTTATACTGATTTAGATGGAGTGATATATAGTGATTAGTTGTTTACTTTCTTGATTATATAGTTGTTTACTCTTCTATATTTTATATGTATTTATATGTGAAATATTCCCAGGAGATATAGTTTCTGAAAAGCGATTGAAAATCTGCAGCTTTTATTCATTTTTGCGATCCACGAAAGATGCCCGGAAACTCCGGAAACTCATTGAGGGGGCATCAAACCCCGCCCGCCACCTTGCGGTCACGTTGCGGTCATTCCATGAGATACAGGTCGGTTAGAACGACATTCGAACAGATCATAGATGTTAAAATAATTCCAAACTGATATTGGTGCAAATAACTCCAATAACTATGGTTTATGGTGAATAAATAAGGGAAATCATCCCCAAATGGCCCAACAAGTAATTCAGGTTATGGTTACTATGGCTGGTTGGTGGTTTAGCTACCCCTCTGAAAAATATGAGTCAGTTGGGATGATGATGATTCCCAATATATGGAAAAATGATCCATTCATGTTCCAAACCACCAACCAGCTATAGTTTAATTTATGGTAGATATATCTATAATATTCCTATGGTTCATAAACCAACAAACATCATCAACCACCAACCAGTTGGATAGTTCGCAAAAAAACAAACATCATCATCAACCGGGAGGTTTCAACACTCAAATTAGGTCAATATTGGGGGGACCATTAAGTTCATAGTCCAAAACCTTAGGGATTGATATAAGCTGGATCAAAACGGAGGATGTTTTGTATCTACAAAGCACAAAACCATGGGCTTCACCAACCAGTAGTGTTTCGCATCAAAAGTGCAACGTTTGGTGGCTCCCAAAGCCTCGTCTCCCAAGCCTTTGGGCCAAGCGACTCAAGAGCAATCTGGAACTCAGATGGCTCAGAATGAACCTGGTTTTTTTCGGTCTGCTTGGTGGTTTTAATATCATTATGGTTACTTTTTAAATGGGATGGGTCATCTGTAAATGAAAAATTTCTATGGGTCAAACATATCATTGATAATTACCCATAATTTGCAAAATGTGGTACTGTAAGTAGTAATTAATATAGCATGGTTTTTACTATATCAATAACTGCTTGGTGGTTGTTTTAACCATCTTGAAAAATGATGGAGTTCGTCAATGGGTTTCGGATGACATCCCATATATGAAATGGTAAATAAAAGCCATGTTCCAAACCGCCAACCAGTCATGGTTCCAAATAAACATGGACCATGGATATCTGATATCTGATGGCTCCAAATCTTTCATGGAACTGAGAAAAAAGTGGTGACATGCTCTACTTCGCCAGTGTTAAATATCTGAAATGACAAGAAGCTATGTCTCCTTAAATGGCTCGGATTTGCGATCCAGGAAAGCCCAAAAAATGGTCATTTGGTTACAGTTTGCGACATAGAAAATGACCCAGTCGAAATAGTGGATTTACCCATTGAAAATGGTGGATCTTTCCAGTTCGCTTTTTGTATGTTTACCAGGCCGGGTATCTGCCCTTTTTCCATTAGATGTCGCGGATTTCTGGAAAAGAAATTTGTGGTGAAGGCGCTCGAATTGGCCAACCTTGAAACCCTGCAATCCATTGGTAAATTTAAGGAGATATATATTTATATAATTTTATATATCTATCATCACAATCTATAGATATCACAATCTATTTTGTTTCAGGTAAAATATTAACAATTATTGGTAACAATCCATTCACAATCTATTGTTTTTACCTGAAACAATCACAGGTAAACGTAACAATTACCATTCTTTGGTGAAAAACAAACGTTTTTCAATTACCGAGTGGTTTTACGATTCACCGGTTGTGCTCCAAGGTTTCTCCGACTGGCGGCTACGCGGCTACCCACCATCCCTTAAAAAAAAAAAAACATTTTTTTGGGACAGTTCGTTGAAGTTGTATCCCTTCAAAGCCAGATATCCCAATGAGGATAATCATGAATATAGTATCTGGTTGGTGGGGGCCAACCTACCCCTCTGAAAAATGATGGAGTGAAAGTCAGTTGGGATGATGACATTCCCAATATATAGGAATATAGTTACATATTATAGTTACAAACCACCAACCAGGTATATAGTTACATATTATATATATATGTTGATATAGCATATAGTTACATATTAATATATAGTCATACATATACAAAACTGGTTGGTGGTTTCAACTCCTCTGAAAAATATTAGTCAATGGGAAGGATTATCCCATATATGAAATGGAAAATAAAAAATGTTTGAAACCACCAACCAGATTTGGTGATATTGTAACTAATTCATGATATTGTAATTGATGATTGTAATTTGTAATAGTTGATGAAAACCACAAATTGCAATCATCAGTTATTTGTCATAAAAGTTTAGAGTTGCCATATTTTTGGGGATTCACCAAGCAGATTGAGGTTCTCCCCTCGTACATGTGTGTATCTACATGTGCCCTCTGGTAAACTACCAGTTTGCTATTGAAACTTGCCGTTTATAGTTGATTTACCCATTAAAAATTGTTTTTTTTCCACGGTTACGTCAGTTTACCAGAGGGTATACCACGGCTGAAAAAACCATTTCAATGCAAACGGTGCTGCCCTCTGACTTGTTCAAAAAAATGCGAAATTTCATTCGCCACACACTTCTTAAATTCCACCTGAAGTTCTATCCAATGGCCAAAATCATATCCAATGTCGAAAAATGATTAAGAGCTATTAAATAATTTATATTGACAATCATTCACCATGATTGATCATTCTGAATCATTCTTAATCACTATTAACCACTATCTTAAAGGGGTTACCCTCTAGTAAACCAACATAGCTATTGAAAATGGCCATAGAAATAGTGGATTTGCCCATTAAAAATGATGATTTTCCATAGTTATGTTAATTTGCCAGAGGGTATAGCTTGTTCAAAAGCGCACCTCAAACCTTAAGATCGACTTCATGACAAATCTACTTGGTGCGGACCGAGGCATCCTAAATGCAGAAGAACCATATTGTGACGCAACATTAACATCCTCAGGAATGTGTATATATATATATATCTATTCATGCAAAGTATATCTCATTAGTCTATAATATATCCTAGCATAAGATATATCAGATATATATATATATATGTATATATATATATATATGTATATATATATGTATATATATACACATGTATATATATATATATATATTAATATGTATATCAGACATATTGGGATCATATGTCGGGTTTCTATGGGTTTCTTGGGTCCCCCTATCTATCGCCATCCATCACTCAGTCGCCAAGTCGCAGTGTGAGGTCGAAGTCACAGTCAGGTGCGCGGTCGGGGACGTTGCAGCCCACAGTCGTCATGGACACGATGAGAAACCTCGGCGTCGTGAATGGACGGTGAATGGCTGGTTAATGGTGATTAATGGTGGTTAATGGTGGTTAACAGTTAAAGGATGGTTTATTTTGGTTAATGGTGAATGGATGGTGCCCCAGTGAGCTGTTCACGCTAAGTTGGTGCCTTCATAACTCCAATTTCACTATGGTTAAACCAACAAACATCACTGGGGCACCACCTTGCAAGATATACATGATCATACTTCATCCAATAAATATGTAAAAGATAATGTCAGATTATGTGTGTATATATATATATATATTATAATTGTTTTAAGAAAAAAAGGCAAAGGAACACAAAACATGAAAATCAATAAAAATAAATCAATATAATAGATAGGGAACTAATAACATATATAGATAACATATGATAAAATAGAATAGAGTTGAGTAGAATAGAAGGGAATAAAATACATAGATAAACCAATAAGAATCAACAAAACGATTTGCGTACATTTCGAACCTCTATTATTCCATAGAGTATTTGGCTATTGAATATGGAACCTTTCGAACATCAATGACGAACATGTGTTGGTATATATTCGTTTTAAATAATATATTATATATACATATACTATTAATTATGTTTCATCGAGTATCATCCAACTATATACCCTCTGGTAATTTAACATAGCTATTGCAAATTGCCAGTTATATTTGATTTACCCATGAATAGCATGGGTGGATCTTTCCAGTTCGTTATGCAAACGTTTACCAGAGGGTAACCACCAACCAGAAAATGAAATCCACCATCAATTGATGGGATTCAATCAACCAACAAGTTGGAAGTAGCCACCACTCATTGGGCATTTAAAAATGGCAGGTTTGCCACCTCCAAACCAAAAAGGGGCCCAGACACACGACGGCTGCCGAGACACACGAAACAGAGATTCAGGCCCAAGATTTGTCCGGAAAAGCCATGCAAACCAACCACCTCTGAATGGCAACAGAATGAAACACAGCCCTGGAAAAGGTGAGAAATTCTTGGGGATCAAAGTATACAGAGATGGCAACAACAGTTGTCCAATTTCAGCTGACGACTCCTGACGACTCCTGACGACTCTGACGACCTCGATCGCTGATGACTCCTGACGACTCCTGACGACCCCTGACGACCCCTGACGACCCCTGACGACTCCTGACGACTCCTGACGACTCCTGACGACTCCTGACGACCCCTGACGACCCCTGACGACCCCTGACGACCCCTGACGACTCCTGACGACT
>Ga0126342_10000492_pt1 | contig 43463 bp, 25 predicted proteins | sample Cyp1metagenome_FD_92528 | JGI IMG/M metagenome (GOLD analysis project Ga0126342, IMG submission 92528) | Coral microbial communities from Lord Howe Island, Old Settlement Bay, Australia - Cyphastrea 1 metagenome | ecosystem: Host-associated > Invertebrates > Cnidaria > Coral ...
TATATGTATATATGTATATATGTATATATGTGTATATGTATATATGTATATATGTATATATGTATATATGTATATATGTGTATGTGTGTGTATATATATATATATATTAATTATATTATATATATATCAAATTATGTTCCCATTCCCCCAACATGGGCTCGTTTCCAAGTGAGCAGTGTCCAAGCCACTGTTGAATGGTGATTCTGGGGAATTATCTTCTCCAAATCTCCCTGATTAATATATATATATATATATACATAGGGGGTTGTCCTCTTTATATTATCGTTACCGTTTCGGCTTTCCGGACAACGGCTTTGACGCTCGTGTTGCTGGCGACTGCCATCGCCACAATCAACAGGAGCCCATGCAGGACTACGTCCCACCCTCACCGGATGAGTTGGACTTGGGTGAGGTGACGCCGGCTGCGGTCACCGGCTGAAAGGCTGAAAAGCTACAACTGGATCCGTAGGGTATGTAATGATATGTAACGTATATAAAGATCATAGGGTAGATGTCTTTGTAATATACAGTTATTAACATGATACATACATATATATATATATACACACACCATTGTATACCTAGTAAGCCAAATACCAACTTTTTGGGGTTGCCAGAGAAAGGCTTTCCATTACGGGTTTTTACAGGTAAATTCTGGCATTTTCCAGGTAAATTACGGCTAAATTACGGGTTTGAAACAGATAAAGCAGGTTATTTTCTAAAAAAAACATAGGCAAACCAGGTTTTTGGTGTTTAACCCTATAAACAAGTAGGTATTTGGCTCAGTATATATATATATATATGATTATATATACACTATCCCATTCTATCCTGGTTATTCAAAAGCCTCCAGGTTTCTTCCACTTGGACACTTGGACCATGCCCGGCTCCAGGTGCCCGTAGGCGAGGAGGTGAAGGTGGACTTCAAGTTGAACAACAGCTCCTCGTGGGGGCACCTGGTATTTTTCGTGGGGATTTGTTGGATTTTCTTGGCATGAAACGTGTCATGAATCTGAGGGGATTTTCATAGGGAACTTGGTGATTTTTGTCCATGGGATTGAGGAAGATATGAGATGGTAAATATTGATAACTGATGAGAACTGATATTTTTTTGTTCTGGAAACGGGCAAATGGGTGTTGAAAAACTTGAAACTCTGGGGAGTGAAACGACATCAACACTTGCTGAGTTGAATTTTAGCGTGCTCCCAGTTGAGCATTGAAAAAGGGCATCAGCCGGACCGGAGGGTGCTGCTAGAGCCCAAGAACTGGGGATTCAACTAACAAAGCTGGGGGGTTGAACCAACAAAATCTGAGATTCATGGGGCTATACTCGAATCAACAAAGATTGGGATATAAGAAGTGATAGAAGAAGTGATAAGTAGACCTTAGTGAAGAGTTGGATAGGTGGCTGGTGGAAACGAATGTCGTTAAGCAGCTGAAAGATGCTTTGTCAGGTTCTTCGAATTTCCGCTAACTGAAGATGGATCACAAACTACTTCAGTGTTATAATTATAATGTTATATAATTACATAATATATATATATACGTACTGTATAGTTATATATACCCTCCGGTCATCAAACCTACGTGGCAACGGACGATCCACTATGGATGATGTGAGGGATCGCTTTGGAGCGACGAAATTTGGTAAATGTAAATGTACCCTCTGGTAAACTAACATAGCCATGGAAAATCACAATTTTTCATGGGTAAATCCACTATTTCTATGGTCATTTTCCAGGGCTATGTTAAATAACCAGAGGGTAAATGTAAAGATATTCCATTCATCTACATGGATTTTGTTTTCATGTTTTTTTCATAGGGGGGATTGGTGAACCCCAAAAAAATATTACCATTTCTGAACGGGGGAATAAACATCCAGCATCATCCAGCTATGACTTTGGCTACTGGCTACGGGTGCCAGGGTTTTGACGCATGACTCATAGCCTCATAGCCATGTTCTTGATATTTCTGTACCAGAACCTGTCAGTTGTTTTGCGTAGATCAATGTTCAGTTTCCGAACTGGCTATAGCTTTTGAAGATAGCCACTTTGTTGAAAATTCAATGAACAATCAAAGTGGCGATGTATGTCTGAAAACTGTTTCAGTTTCATTGTGGAATCAAACATCCATGGCGACGACTTTCATTTCTTCGGCAGACAAGGAAGTTGGGATCTTCCACAGAAGCCATTGGTGATGAACTTCCTTCGGCATGCTGCAAGTTGTCAGCCTTTCCAGCTAGACGCCCCGGGCAAAGCTTCGATGAGAGAAGCAGTTGGCGATCGGTATGAGAGGCTTCATCGAGGCTTAGCAGTCTCCTGTCACCGATTCCGATTGCAGAAAGGTATTCTTGGCCGAGCACTGCTGCGCTTAAAGCACAGTGGCAAGAAGCTCAAACAGTTTAAGAGGAACAAATCAAAGCGTTGACTCCACAAAATGCTGATGTCACCCATACCCATAGGATCCATGTACCATGTATGCTATATATGGTAACATTTATCATCAATATACCCCCAATGTTAGCATATATACCATATACATGGATCCTATGGGATATGGTGCATTGCATAGGTTTTTGGTTTTGTTCTTCGAGACTACTACCAGAGAGCCAGTCCTTTCAAACAAAGGCCTTCAAGCAGTTGCATCCGGCATGCGGAATGCTAAGTGGTTAACCCCTTAATCTATCTGGGCTATAACGGGCTGTGTTCTGCATGATGATTAAGAACATGTTGTGCTCGCATAATCATAGCTATGGAACATAACTATTTTTAATAGGTAAAATGGAGCCAAATGGGCTATCTACCCTCTGGTAACTAACATAGCCGTGGAAAATCACGATGTTTAATGGGTAAATCGACTATTTCTATGGCAATTTCCCATGGCAAACTGTTGAATGAATTCCCCCTCTGGGTATACCATAGCAAAGTGTTCGGACCATTGCTCAATGGTCATTTAAGGAACCTAAATTGGAGGTACCTACCATATATAAGGCCTATATAAGCCCTGTATAATAAAAAAAAATATCCCCACAAAATATGGCCTTACATGGTACAGTACCTCCATTTTAGGATCCTGGAGATCTCCCATTGAATTACGAAAGGGTTTTCCAAGGGCACCTTGCGGGATGCATCCACGCCAAGGAAGCCTTTGCAGTTTGAGTTCATCTCCATTCCAGCCTTGGGAGAGGCAGAGGCGCCACCAAGGGGACCTACGGTAGGGACCTAGCAACGGAAGGTGGAAACGATGGACCACGTTTGGATGATGGATGATTGGGGGTTTACAATGTTTTTTTTATTTTTTTTGGCCCCCGTTGACGAACTCGCGTTCAGTTGGTGCGTTTATAACTCCTATATATAACTATTGATGGTTTATGATACGCAAATAACGATAGTTTTCATGGGCTTTATAAACCATGAAACATCACTTGGGGGGCTTTATAACGCTTGTAGCTTTTCGAAGGTTTCCACGATCAGGGCTGGCTGGACTCCAAGACGCTCGGCTCGAGAAAAGCAAGCTGGAGCAGACTGGAATGATGGAATTTCCTCTTCGAAATGGGGTGATTCAGGCATCTCACCCCAAAACAGTCACCCCTCTTCAGGATTAATGTCAGGAATGATGGAATTTTATTTGTGACTTTAATCCTGACATTGTTTTGGGGTGGCCTGAATCAAAGATGGAACATCAATGAACATTCATGAACACCATGCAGCATACAACGTTTTTCAAGTGGCTAGTTGGAGTACCCAGTTTCCATCTCCATTGGACAGGTAGGAATACTTGATTGGGAATTATCTGAAAATAGGGCACCCCATTCCATACCATTATTTTTCATACACACCCAATTCTTATATTCTCAATTGTATATGCAATTATTTCCAATAATAGGTTCTCCTACACGTGTTTTATTTTAGAGGTAAATCCACCATTTTAAAGTTCCGCAATATAGATCATAATATTTTATATCAAATCCCATTCTATCGAATATACAGTATACATATAAATATATATATATCCCCACATATCCCCACAGTATCCCCATCATACCCCCAAAATATAGCCAAACACACACATTATATATATATTATTATTATAAATATGTACATATATATATATATAACACATATGTATGTATATATATATATGTCCAGCCACTTTGTTTTACACTTACCTCGTCGGCCATGGATTTTTGCTGAATTGACAGGTGGAGCCGAATTCTGGCATCTTAGAGGCCAATCAGCAGCAGACCATGACCTTGAAGTTCAGGCGGCATCACAGTGGTGAAAGGTACAAGGTTAAAGGGGGCCGGTCATTCCCTTCAGGGTATGTTGTGAAACATTTGTCATTATCTACATTATGTATCTCTATATAATATACGTATAATTATTATATTGATTTATAAATATTATATAATATATATATATATATATGCAACATTATTCCAGATGATATGTCGGAAACTTTGTCAGAATACACTGGCAGGGTGGGTTTCACAAAAAAAGCAAGGTAATTGTTGACCGCAGATGATATTTGTTTGGAAGCCTGGTGTGGGCCCTTCGAGTCTCGTGACCGTTTGTCCCATAAATCAACGAAGAAAATTAGTCCCAGAGCCTTGGACATGGCAAATCGAAGTCAACAACACCACCGTTGAGTTACTGGCCCAAACCAATCCACTTGAAAGAACCCAGAGATTGAATCTTGGACCAAGACGCTACCGATTGATATCCGGATGTCTTGTCATGGAATCTGCAGGTGATACCCAAACAGTGCTTCTCCGAAGTGATGGCACTGCTGTGGCTTCTGGATACAACGATGATGGACAATGTAACATTCCGCTTTTGGATGAAGGCATCTCATACACCCAGGTTTCTGCCGGTTTTTGGCATACAGGGCTTCTCCGAAGTGATGGCACTGCTGTGGCTTTTGGAGACAATCACTATGGACAATGTGACATTCCGCGTTTGGATGAAGGCATCTCATACAGAGACGTGTCTGCAGGTCGTTTGCATACCGTGCTTCTACGAAGTCATGGCACTGCTGTGGCTTGTGGAAGCAATCACTATGGACAATGCGACATTCCGCTTTTGGATGAAGGCATCTCATACACCCAGGTTTCTGCAGGTTGTACCCATACAGTGCTTCTCCGAAGTGATGGCACTGCTGTGGCTTGTGGAGGCAATTTCTTTGGAGAATGTAACATTCCGCGTTTGGATGAAGGCATCTCATACACAGACGTGTCTGCAGGTCGTTTGCATACAGTGCTTCTCCGAAGTCATGGCACTGCTGTGGCTTGTGGAGACAATTACTATGGACAATGTAACATTCCTTCGTTGAAATCGTGGCGTGACTTCCTTACTTTTGCACCGGCCAGCCGTCGCTACATCCGCCATCACAGACCACGTGTCAATAATCCCATCCGTGTTTTGCAGCTGGATTTTGTTTGTGAAGCTGGTGTGTTCATGCTGACATGCTCGAGTCTTGCGGGGCATGAGGTGCTGACCTTTGCAGCAAGGGGCTCTGACCTTGCTTCGGATATTCACAAAGAAATTGCCCAGAAGTTGGATGCCACGGTCCACCGTGTTCAAGTGGTCTTGCCCGATGGACAGTTGTTGGCTTCAGTACACCAAACAACACCGTCGACCACACTTTTGGATCTGAGTGAAACATGGAAGCGTCAGCGTGGGCGCATCACATAGTTCCAGCACGTTCAAGGTCAAAATCATATCTTCACACATTAAACTTTGGGCGTTCAAAAGGAAGAGCCAGCTGGCACAAAATCTTGTACTAGTGATTATGTGGTCGACGTGATGTGCATGGTGCATCATGGTGCAGTTTCCAGGATGGCACTGCGCCACAATGACAAGTGGCCAGTTTCAATTGTTTTCAGATGTTGCGAGATGGTATCTACTGTTGTCCATTCGAGGATGTAAATGATTGGAAGGGTTGATGCTGAAAATTACCTTTAACATCCTTTAACTTGCAGATTGGAGTCTATTAGCGGCTTCCCAAAGCATTTTTTCTGGATTTAACCCATCATTTTCGTGACCCCCCCATGATACAGCTGGTTAAGATTCCCTGCTAATTGTGTCGTTTGGTTGTTAACAAGCCCTTCATTCACCCTTATTGTTGGGGAGGTCGCCTTTCTGGCGGGTGATTGAAATGTCCATGACATGAAGTGAAGATTGTAATTGAAAGTTACAGTTTCTTGCTGGCCTGTCAAGACTGAAATTGTAGCCTGTAAGACATTGTTTCCCTCTTAAAATCTTGAATGGGTTTGATTGAAGATTTAATCCCGACCTCACTGTTCTCCCTCACTGGATTGAAGGTTAGTAAGGGGAATGATCCCAATATTAGATAATATTAGCCTTATTTCAGGTTTGTGAAATATTGTGATTTACCCAAAGATATTCTTTGGGGAGAACTCAAAGCCACATGATGAGTCTGGGCCCCCAACATCCCCAACATCCGGGCATCGCACAAGTTTGCTGGTTGACAAATTTGGGGAGAGTCAACCCGTAGGTGCAAAAGGGTCAATATATATATATATACATATATATATAGAATTATATATATATATATATGTATATATATATATACACGAATACATATATATGTTTATGCAATATATTCATGTCAATTCTAGGAGTCGGAGCACTTTTGTTTCAAGAAATGCACTGAAATAGGAAAAGAGATGTCTCTATTGAAGTTGGGGACCCCAGGAATCGCAACTTACAATTTTCACGGCTGTGGAACTGCTCAAGTTGTTTTTGTTAACCACTTCTGTCGCATTTGGGGTGCTTCCAAAAGACTATAGATAAGTGTCCTGCACACCCGGAGCAAGCCGATGCAGGCCCGCTGACAAGCTCACAGCGAACAAGGAGAAGATCTTGTTTGGATTCCTGGTCAGATGTCTGATGGATTTTCATGAGAAACATATATTCAATATATTCCCAGTAGAACCAGTTGAGGTTGACGGCCATAACTTTGACATTATATAATCTGGGTAAATTATAACGACCTCACTGCAACCTCACTGTAATCATATTTAGTAAGGGGAATCATCCCAAAATGGCCGCAAGATTCAGGGTAGTGAAATATTATAATTTACCCAGATAAATGAACATTTTTACTCTGGCGAATATTGAGGTGTTTATTTCGAGGTGCCTGGACAGTCCACTGACAATCCTCCTGAGGTGCAAGGTGGCAAATATTGACTACATTGACGATCCGGAAGCACCCGAAGGCGCCGGTGTCTGGCGATGCTATGATGCTATTCCTCGACCAAAGAAGTGAAGGCTTCAGCTTCGGAAACTGGTATGTCATTTTCTTAAATATGTTGTATTGTGCTGTTTGTGACGATGATTTCACTTCTTTATGTCATATTTGTTTATATAATACAATCTGGTTATTTAACATAGCCATGGTATAGATGGCCCATTTATAGATGATTTTCCCAGCTAGAAACCTCCATTTATAGGGGATTTTCCATGGCTATCTTAAATTCGATCTGTATCTTGTGCTCTTCCTGTGCACCAGACGTCCGTTTCGAGCCGCAGGCACCGAGCGAAAGCATCAAGAGGCCTTGGCCTCAGTTGCGCACGGCGATACGATGGAGGATCGGTGAGTAAAAGCAACCGGTGATTTTTGGGTAAGCCAACTGGTCTGGTAGTTTACTATTGGAATATAGTATCCAAGATTGGCCATCTTTATTGCGTAACAACAATGGTGATCTGGTTGGGGGTTGAACCAAACCAAACAGTGCTCTAAGAACGCTACGTCCAAATCCAAGCATCTTATTGTGTACCTATACAATATTTGAGGATCGGACTGCTTGTGGTTTACAGTCTATTCATCATCATATGAAACCACTATGATCGCTATTTATAGTAATCTACCTCTCAAAATTGTGATTTATCTATGCAATGTACAACTCTAACATCCTACATATCCCATTTCAATCGAAGAAAAAATCCTGGCGTCGGATGACCGAACGTAGCGCCCCCGTTGGTTTTGTTGCGTCGCCAGGTGGAAGGGACCAAGCAGGAGCTACCTCTGCAGGCTCAACATGGCAGATACATATTCCACCCTGGAGCATATGGGTAGTAGACTAATAGCGGCTACCCCAAATATGTTTGTTTTTAAGGGTTTAATGGGGATACCATGGGAATATGGTGATTTAAATGAACATTAAATCGATATGATATAGTGGAGAGAATCCGAATACACCGTGGTAATCAAACATGGCTGGCTGGAATTTCCCGAACTAGCCATGGAGGTGTCTGTCGCTGGGAAAATCAACGAACTAAGGCGGAGATTCTCCAGCAAACCATGTTTGAGTACCGGATGGTACCTAATGATTTTTCATTGTTTTCTCATTCAAATGGCCTACTGGGGGCGGTTTTTTCGGAACTATTTTCAGGCAAACTCAATTGTGATAATTTGACCAAATCTGTTTTGGCCCAACTGATCGGAGAATCTCTGTGAAATCGTTGGTGGTTGTGAAACGTTGTCAAAATTCCAATGGAGGATTCCGTTGAAGGTGGACCTAGATGGTGTTTCCCTTAGCTTGACTGGTGTTTCTTTGTACAAAGGTTGTCTGAGCCAACAAGTGATGCTTGGAGGTTGCCAACATCAAACAGCTTTATGGATAAATCATAATCAATATTTAACTTATAGCTGTATATATGGTATAATCACATAAGAAGTTTGATTCATTGATGTTTGATGTGTAAATATATATATATATATAGTAAATATATATATATATATATAGATTATATAGATAGATACATATATATATATATATATATATATAATATTGCTGTTTTTTTTGGCAACAAAGACCATTCTCACATCAGCGTTGCGGGGGGCCACCTTTTCCCATGCCCAAAAAACCTCCGCAGATCTCCGTGTTGGCGGACCACGCGAAGCTGGAAGCTGACATCGAGGAGATCAACTTCCTGCCCACCGCCATGTTCTGTTCAAAGGTTGGACGGGAAATGCCCTGGGTGTTTGGATGGGGCTTGCGGCTTGCGTGGCGAGAATTACCCTCTGGTAATTTAACGTAGCTATTGAAAATGGCCATTTATAGTGGATTTACCCATTGAAAATGGTGATTTTCCATAGTTATGTTAGTTTACCAGAGGGTAAGTCAACTTTTTGGGAGAATTATTGGGATCTATTATAGTGGGATTTATCATGGGAAAATGGGAATGTGATTTTTGTTAATGGGGATATGATTGATAGAATGGAGATAATCCCATGCTCGGATCATATTAAATTCACTCAAACATGGGGCCCAATTCATGAATAGATCCAATACTAAAGCAACATTTTTTTGGGGGGGTCTTTAATATTAGTTGGGAGGACTACTGATAGGTGCAATGTTTAAAAGTTGCTCTGTACATAAGCCATTGATTGGAGGACGGTCATCCATGAACATGGCTTGGAACATTTCATGCCCCGAAGGTGGGGCTGGATTCCATGTTTTTCATGTTGCATATATAAAGTAATCCAATTGAAGTTAGTGAATGTGGCGGTGAAGTGGCAACCGGTTTTTTTGTTCCCTTCTAAGGGACACGTTCACTCTTCTGGGATTGTAATCATGCAAATGTTAGATTGTACAATGGCCAAAATTATCTTTATAAACTTACCCTCCAGTAAACTAACATAGCTATGGGAAATCATCATATTTAACAGGTAAATCAACTACTTCTATGGGCCATAGCTTCTATGGGCCATAGCTTCTATGGCCATGTTAAATTACCAGAGGGTAATTATCTATTACAATTGATCTAGTTGTGTGTTAGATTGATGGTGAAAGTTTAGCCGGAAATCGTAGCTATCCAGCTGGAGTCAGGACATACCCTTTGAATCCCTTTGATAATCAAACATAACAATTGAAATATGAATGGGACACTACCGTATAGATAAACGCTGTTTATCATGGGAAAATCATAGATCAATGGTGTTTCATAGTCATATTCACTATATAGATAAATTCATAGAATTGGATGATGGGAAAATTTACAGGAAAACCCTATATTTGATGGTAAAAACCATGGTTTCCTGTAGATTTTCCCTTAAACCAATCCATTGATAAATGGTGTTTTATTTTTCGGGGCCCGATCATCGAACTCTTGCCGGGGGACTTTCCAGCGGAGCTGAGCGATTGCCAGAGGGGTAGCCATGCTTTTCTTTAATGGATGATATATTGAAGCCATGGAGCTGTTACCTATGAAAACCTATGAAAAAATGCTTTATTATGACTGGAACCTATGAAAATATATGTCAATGATACATTGACTATTCACCATCATGGTCACGTTTCACGTATCATCCCAGTATATCTGATTGGTGGTTCGGAACATGATTTTTTGTGACTTTTCCATACAGTTGGGAATTTCATCATCCTAACTGACGAAGTCCATCATTTTTCAGAGGGTAGGTCAACCACCAGCCAGATAACCAATCATGGAAAATCACCATTTTTTATGAGTAAATCAATTATATATGGGCCATTTTCAAGTTCGCAATTTTGTCAATTATATTTATATAATATATATAGCCATGGAAAATGGACCATTTATAGATGGTTTACCTATTAAAAATTGTGATTTTCCATGGCTATGTTAAATAACTAGAGGGTATATATATATATACACCGATCTAGAAGGGCGACGTCAGCGGTTTTGTTTGTGAACACCTGACTATCTGATTGTGGTAACTGGAAGTTGCTGGAAGTTGTTGCGAGCTGTGAATGGACATTTAAACGCTATGTGGCAATACGGAAAGCCTACTACCACCATTTCTTTCAGAAAAAACATCAGAAAACAGGGGTTGGTAACTGTCCCATTTTGGGAGTATTGGACATCACCTTATAGTAGCCATTATAGACCATATACCTAATGGTTGGGTGATGTTCAATGGGGACATTTAATGACCCATGGAAAACCCATGGAAAACCCAAATTCAAATGACTACGGCCACCTCCCGAGACTCGTGAATCACGTGTTGATGTTTTTTTTTTCAAAGCAAAGAAAGACCCACTTAAATTCTTGATATATAGATATTGGTACTATAAACTATATAATTTATAGTTATAGATATAATTAATAGTTCTATAGTTAAAACTATAGTTGCCAAATTCCATCCAAATTCCGTATCGAAACCCATAGATTCCCATAGGTAGCATGACTTAGGACACCTCCATATGCAGATGGAGGTATCACCACTATCACGACTTACCCCTATATCATCACCACTTTTCATATACCTCCTTTATTATCACTATCATAGTCCATATATAATCATATATATATACACCATTATATATGACTATGTTGATATTTTTTTATATCTTCCATATCAAGTATCCATATCTTCAAGACAGCACGTGACTCGATGACCGTCTTCCGCGTACGTCAGGTGTATCGCTTCACCTTGAAGAATTCGTCCCTGCTCAGCGTGCCCTTTGATTGGCGAATCCAGGCCGAGTTGGTACCCGGTACTCTCGGGGATGGTGATCCGATCAAAGAATGGACCATTTTAAGCGGCCCCAAACTCACACCTACAGGGAGTGTCTGTATAAAAAAATAGTGTTTTGGCTTAGGGAAATATGTTCAGCCATGCCCATGTCAGCATTGTTGACATGTTGGAAGAAACAAAAGACCTCGTTTGGAAGATAAAGTAACATGACAAGCAGGGTAATTTTTAGCGGTTTTACCATGGCGCACCAACAAATCTGAATCCACGCAAAAGAGAAAAACACATTGCCTTAGCAACAACCATGATGAGTAGCAAAACGGTTGCTTTTGCCTATGCTTGGTGCTTTGTTATATTGTTTATGTGATCTCACATCATGTCCTTGATGTTACAGCCATGTTTTTCTATAGGATGGGATGATGTCACAAACTGACCAATAGATCTAGATCCAGTGGCTTTTAAGTCTTTAAAAAAAAAAAATCAACAATATGTGTCCCGTTTCTGTTTGTAAGCACCCAAAACAGCACCCCAAGCAACACCCATGTTGCTGAAGTCACGATTGGCTCTAAAAAAGCGACATGAGCATAACAACACGAGGCTTGTCATGTTTGTGCCCAATGGATGGCCTTCGGACAATTATGATATCAACCAATGAATGGAATAGCTGGTTGGTGGTTTGGAACATGAATTTTATTTTTCCATATATATATATATTGGGAATAATCATCCCAACTAACTTTCACATTTATCAGAGGGGTTGAAACCACCAACCAGAATAGGGTATCCTAGTTTCAGACAACCCACATGACAAGTGCAGATCCTTCAGCACGGTCACATGTCTGACGCTGCGTTGGAGCCTCAATCTGGCCATCGAGCCAGGCCATTCACCTATCGCCTAGTACCCCAAAGAGTTGAACACTGAGCCCCTGAAGTTGTTGGTCAATCAGTATATTCCATCCTTGATCAATTCCATTTTAAGCCCACTTTCTGAACGACAGCTTACGCAATGCCCATGAATTCTCAGGAATATATGTGTAAATTATTGTAAATTCCATTTTCAAGTTGAAGGACAGCTTTCACAACTCTCCATAATTCATATTAATTCAATTTAATTCATCAATATTTATGTGTATTCTTCCCAAATCTCCATTCTTCTCCAAAATCCAAAATCAATTTTTGAATCATATGCATCTGAAACAATGAAACCATCAGAATTCCATGGAAGTTGCCAAAAGAGTTGCTATAAAAATTCCTACATCTTTTCCCACCAACAACTGGAGCTGTTGAACGAGAAACTCGCCTCGCCTCGGCCATCGGATCATCGCCATGCCGGCGCGTGGTGCCACACCCAAAGTGGAGCGGCCTGACCGGGCGGAGGCGGCACGACAGAGGCGAGGCTCTCGGGAGCTTTTGGGAGGTTTTTAATGGGAAAACCATAGGAAAACCATAGGAAAATGGAGGTTTACCCTCTGGTAAACGTTTACATAACGAACTGGAAAGATCCACCATGTTGAATGGGAAAATCCACTATTTCTATGGTGATTTTCCATAGCTATGTTAGTTTACCCCGAGGGTAGGATTCAAAGTGAAGATCCAGAAAAATCCTGGATTTCTGGATTTTAAAATCCAGAAATGGCTTAAATGTTGATAGCAATGTTGATATCAATGTTGATATCAACGTTTTCTTTTGCAAAACAAGAAGCAACAACTTGATATCAACATATACCCTCTGGTAATTTAACATAGCTATTTAAAATGGTGATTTATAGTGGATTTACCCATTGAAAATGGTGGATCTTTCCATAGTTATGTTAGTTTACCAGAGGGTAAACCTCCATTTTCCTATGGTTTTCCTATGGTTTTCCCATCAAAACATTGCACATGGCCTCAGTTGTTGTTTTCATCGATCGACGGTGGCCCCGGTAGAGCCACAGGTTGGCGGCCAAGACTTCTGGGTCACGACGCACAGGTGGGAGACCTATGGAGAAGTTCGCCATGGGAAATCATCATGCGATTCATGGCTTAAATCAACGATTTCAATGGCCATGGCTTCAATGGGATTTTCACTAGATCTATCTAATTCTGATTCTAAGTATTGACATATCCCATATGCGAACCATGGTGCTGGTATATTTACCTACATGACAGGGTGATTTTGTTCGGGTGGCCATGGCTTAAATCAACCTGGTTGGTGGTGACTGGAACCATGGAATTTTATGACTTTCCCATCATATTTGGGAATTTCAGCACCCCAACTGACGAAGTCCATCATTTTTCAGAGGGGTAGGTATACCACCAACCAGATTTCAATGGCCATGGCTTCCAGAGATATGTTAAATTACCAGTTGGTATCCATTTCAAAAATATAAACTGCCTTTTGCTCTTAACTTTAGTACTGAATGACCATCTTCGACCCATTTTTGAAATGATACGTCCTAGGTGGATTTATGGCAGACCCATGTTTTGTTCTTCAGGAAAGAGATGGCAGTATCTTACTATACCTTTGGATATTGCTTGCTTCAGTAGTGGGTACCCTCGAATGTGTTTACAGTTTATCCCTTTGGTGCCCCCTTTTCTAAAGCATGCCATGTGTGCATGAATCAAATCATGGAATTGGGCAATTCTTTTTTGCTGGCGAGATCCTTCACTCCATTGACTCATTGAGCATTTTGGCATAACAAATGACTGGATGGACTGTATACACTTCGATTTTGCTATATTTTGCTAGTGGTTTTCTGATTTCATGGATTTACCATGGGATTTACCCTCTGGTAAACTAACGTAACCATGGAAAGATCCACCATTTTCAATGGGTAAATCCACTATAAATCACCATTTTCAATAGCAAACCGTTAGTCATTACCAGAGGGTACTATGGGATTTACGCCATCTCACAACAACAACGTTAGACTTTCTAAACTGGGGATTTTCTCGAGCCAATTGGAAGATGACCACGGCACCGCAAAGCGAATCCAGATAGATCCAATGTAAAGATCTGGTATTCTCTGCCAGCATCTAGCATATACAAATGGAAATATACTAGATATATAGAATGATATAATATATTAGATAACATAGTATATAATAGTATTATTATTATATATAGTAGTAATAATCATATATAATTCAAACTCAGGTAGAAAAAATCTAACATTGCTGGCAATGGACCCCATATCCAGCCCATAGGTCCTTTGCTGGGCGCTTTACCTGCACCCAAGGCGCGAACGTCGAAATTTCTGTGGGCATGAACCCTTCTATTTGGGAAACAAAAAGGGTGGTTTCCATTAGAAATTTCCTTAAACCAATCCAGTGACGTATGGTATGTTTGTAGTTTTTAAAGCCTCCACTCTTGGATTTCCTAGCAATTTTCCCTTACACCAAGCCTTTGATTGTCGATATCACCATTTTCTCAGGGTTGGTTAGAGCAAAAATCTACAGGAACCCACAAATTGTGCTGTTTTGATGGAGAAAAACACATCCGTTCATGTTGTTTTCCTCATAGACTAAGCTGCTGAAGTATGTGATGATGATCCGTTTGTGTTATCCTTTCACCATATCAAGCAACCATGACAATCTAACGCAGACAACCACTGGATATCAATGCATATGTGATGAAAACTGATGATAAGTTGCTCAGCATTGACCAACTTCAGTTGGGTTCGGAAAAAAAAAAAACAATCCTCAGATTTTGCACATCAAATACAGAAACTCTATATAGTTAGTAGGGTTTAGAAACCAACAAACATCATCGGGGTGGCCCACAGCCTCGATTTTTTCAGGGTCTACTCCACGTTTCCCTGGATGTTTTGAGCACAGATGGACAATCCAACAATCGAACGAATCGAACATCGTTTTTATCCCTATTTAATTTCTATCAAATTCCTAGATACTTAAGTGAAATGATACTTAAATTCCTGTTTGAGTGAAATGATACGTAAATTCCTATTTAATGTCAACCCCGCCTCAACAACCCAATAACCCCTCTAGAACTACCTAGACGGGTTACTTCCCTTCATGTCAACATCATAACCTCATAAGATACCCTCTGGTAAACTAACATAACTATGGAAAGTCACCATGTTTAATGGGACAATCCATGGGAAAATCCACTATTTCGACTGGGCCATTTTCAATAATTTGTATGTTTCCCAGGCCGGGTAAACTTATCATAACTTCTCACCATCTGATTTCCGGATCTTTGCATCCTAGCAGCCGATCGGCAGACGCTGGTGGCGGGTCGCAGCATGGCCTGGATCATGTGGGCTGCGATGGTGTTGAACTTGGCTTCTTGGCGATGCGCGCCGCGCCGGACGTGAGATGTCCATGGTGAAATGACTCGCTTACACAATGGGATTTATTGGGATTTATTGGGATTTTATTTGGAATTTATTGGGATTTATTGGGATTTAATGGGATTTATTGGGATTTAATGGGATTTATTGGGATTTATTGGGATTTATTGGGATTTATTGGGATTTAATGGGATTTAAGGGGATTTAATGGAATATATATATATATATAATGGGATTTGGGTTTGATTTAAGCAAGAACCATGGGAATATCATGGGGATATAATGGGGGTATAGGACGGGATACAATATAGGTTTAGGATTTAGCCTCTGGTAAGCTTGCAGTTTGCTATGGAAAAGGGAGGAATGTCTGAAAAAAACATGTGCAGATTATTCAGATTTCGCCTCAAAGATCAGCTAAAAATGGCCCATTTGGTTGATTTACCTGTGAAATCCTGTGAAGAATTGTGATTTCTTCATAGCTATGTTGCACTAGCAAAGGGTATTTGTGTTTTTATCTGATGGGGATTTACACTGGGATACAAACATACCAAAGATGGGGGTGTGTTCATCCATGTTCATCCCGTCCCCCAGATGTGTCACAAAGACATACCCGGCCTGGTAAACATACAAAAAGCTATTGAACATGGTCCATAGAAATAGTGGTTTTACCCATAAAAAAAAATATGATTTTCCATAGTTACGTTAGTTTACTAGAGGGTATTCTCGGTTTGACCTGCTTCTCGGAGCTATTTGAGGTTGGCCATGCTTGAGGTTTTTGCCCTTTGCTACATGTACTGTATCCTTCAAGACTTTACATTACACGTGCTATGTCGGACACAATTATTTCGGTGCATGATTGGGGGTTGTGTGCCAAGTCTCATTCTCAAAATTCAGATCAGTTTAGTTGTTTTTTTTTGAGAAAATCAAAACATCCAAGGATCTGAATTTTCTGTATAGATCTGAATGATCCAAGATCTAGAGTCTATGTCGTTCCCATAGAAAATCAAAACATCCAAGGATCGAGTTAGATCTAGCATGGACAAGAACTAGATCAATACAACGAGATCTCCCAAACGCCCAACTGTACCCAACAGAAATGGTTGAACGGTTGATGATCCATATGCTGATAAACTCAAGCTAAAGTTCATGTCCATCCCGAAGCATCTTGTAAAGTTTGCTCCGGCTTGTATTCTGGCTTATTAAGTATACAGTATACATCAGTATACTGTATATTGCCCCAAAATATAGACAAGATGAAGAACATAGACCAAATAGAAGAGACTGTATCACTGTTTTTTTCCTGAATTCATGTGTTTCTATCTTGTTTGGATCTTGCTATATGTTGTGTTTGCACGTTCCTTACGGATGTTGATTTTCCGTTGAGTTCTCTTCTCAGGTTGGAGCGTTAGCCCTCGGGAAGGCTATCATTGCAGTGTTTGGACACCTTGTCCATGCAGGAGACGTTTGGCCAGGATTTACCCATTGGTAAACGTTTACAGTTTTCCATTGAACATGGCCCAGTGGATTTTCCATGAATTTCCCATTAAACATGGTGATTTTCCATAGTTATGTTAGTTTACCAGAGGGTATTTTATTAGTTGATTTACCTATTAGACTTGGTGTCTTTCCTTATAGTTATGGAAACGTTTACCAGTTTTGCAACTCCAGCCCGTGTTTTTTCTAACTGCTGTATGTGAAGGGCCGGGAGCAATCCATTCTGATCCTATTTTGCTGTTTATAGGTACCATGCAGCAAGGGAGAAGGAAGAGAGGATCCATCATGTTCAGAAATACCAGACCTGAGGAGACATGGATGTCATTTTCTGGTCCCTTACTCCTGAGATCAGCTTTATCAGCTTTATGTATGGCACCATTTGACCTCTCTGGGGTGCTCATTTGCCCGGAACGAAACTGCTTGAACTCAAGCGATTCGTTGGGTGAAAAAATCCCATTGTCAAACCTTGTCGTTGCCTAGGGGGAAAGGGAATACAGGAATCCCATGACCCAAAGGGCCAAATGCTGCGCAGGATACTATGCGAACTTTTCGCGCAGTGACCTTGCGTTTCAGGTGCCGCCTTGGGGATGCTAGCAAGTGTTGTGAGGGGTGAGGCCGTAGAATGATATTACTGTAGTTGAATAGTGCTAGGACATGCTGAGAACATATTGCATATGTCCACTGAAAAAAAAACCATTCTTGGAGCATCAACAGAGCCCGGGATAATCTACATTTCTTCTATTTGCATCAATTTGCCCGCCTATGTCTGACTTATCTTGGATACTCTTGGCATATCACCATGGCACAGCTATTTTCTCGAGGCGACCCAGACCGCCTGCTTCAGCAAACCACTGGGTCCGCTGTTCGTTGGGTATTTCCCAACAGAGTACGTCCAGTAGAAAAACACAAAAATCCGGTGGGTTATCATCACTTTCTCCATGTTTTATGAACATCTGAAAAACAAACACACACACACACACGCGCGCACGTGAGCCATGAAACAAAAATACATACATGCACATCTATCCCATCCCATGATACTGGTTACGTACATCGTTATCCCAAGAAATGAAACTTGGTATAACCCCCTAGTGTGGATGGTTGAAACCCAAACAAAATAATAGGATAAACTAAACCATGATAAACCATCGACCAGTTGGTGCAGGATTTCTTTCATCCGTTGTATGATAACCAATCAACTGGCTGGTTCAGGTGCGGGTGGTGTGCTTAGTCTTGACGGTGCCATACTCAGTGCAGTCTGGGGTTATCAATGAGAAACAAAGTAGCAACTCTCATTTATCTGAAAAATGGTGATTAAATGGGATGTATATGAGATTTCGAAAACAACAATGATTATATTATATAATTAGTCTAGGATTATATATATATATATATCTGAAACATACGTACTTGGTATATAATGTTAAAAAGTTATAATGTTACCTGATACGAATTGTATTTTATGTCATGATGATCAAACAATGACATGCAATGATAATAATCTTTGGTAATTCAATCTAGCTATGGAAAATCACAATTTTTGACGGGTACAAAAGATTGAACTAAATGGGCCATGACTTCCATAGCAAATTTCTAGTTCCTGCTTAATTTGTTTTGGGGGTTCCACATCAAGTCCAAATATAAGGGTGGTGATGATGATGATGATGATGATGATGACTGGACATGATTCGTAAAGTTGATTGAAGAGATGAAGAGATGGAGTTGTCCATGGTGTTTGTTGTCTTTTGTATTAAAGATGGTGGCACCTGCTTCACCCATCAGGAGTCAATTTCACATGGGACCCATCAGGGGTTTTCTCGTCATCTTGAGGACCTTAACCAGCGTGATAGCGCTTGGGGTGGATAAGGCCTTGAGCCCCCTGTTTTTTTGTGTTACCCTCTGGTAAACTAACATAACTATGGAAAATCACCATTTTTAATGGGAAAATCCACTATAAATGGCCATTTTCAATAGCTATGTTAAATTACCAGAGGGTAACCAATAACAAATTGATGTAGCTTCGATCAATAAAACATATGACAACTCAAACATGTTGAGTTCGATTGCCCGTATCTCATCATCCACATTTGGAATGAGTAAACAAAATCAACCAACATCGTGGGCACAAGTTTTTTTTTCGGATCTCGCTAGCCACTAGCCAGTTTGCAAACAGAACATCCGCAAAAAGAAATACAAGTATATAAATGTATATAATATATTCAGAAAAAAAACATGTAGCACCATGTAAGTACTATGCATATGATCAGGTATGTAATGCATATGGTGGTCTCGTCAATAAAAATATATCCAAAGCATGTATCCCACTATGTGTTTGTTCTTAAAGTAACGAAAATATACGAAAATCAACATTTGTCTATCTTTGTCTTCATGTTTGACTTTCCAATTTCATAAACCAACAAGCATTTGACCTTCCCAATAATCTAGTTGGTTTCTCCTGTTTCGATCCTTTTGTTGACCTCTCCATTTGGCAAGCGGTGCTTGCCATCAGGTGCTTGGGGCAGTGGTGCCATCCATCAGGTGAAAACCCCTGTTGGGGATCTTAAATACTCCAAGAACGGGGAATATAATAGTCCAATTATGTGATTGATGATTATAGGAGATTATACTACCCAATATATCTATATATATAAATATATGTATTGGTCATTATAATACTCCAAGAACGGGGAATACCTTTAAACCAATCAGTATACAAGTATTAGTATAATGGAATGACAGAGGGCTTTTGAACACTGCTCATATGACCCTTAAGCCTCTATTTGGTCCAATATGTTGATTACAATTCTCTATTGATGGTGATGACATAAGTTGTTTTTTAGTCGAACAAATTGCTAATATGTCGTGATTTTGAATCTGTAGGATGTTTATATATACTATATATTGTCATCCTGTTTTATGTGTACATTTCTTTAGATTAGCGGATTATGATGGTTGCAGTAATAGGGAAACACTGATGATTATATACCCACTTTTGCTCGGTATGAGTGTATACAAATGACACAAAAACGGTTTGGTATTGAGATATTTACTGCATAATCCTTGCTTGGATAGGTAAATGGGCTATTTGTTCAATGCACTGAACTACGTCATTTCCATTTGAACATGAGTTTCTGTTTTGTAAGATTTTGTAAGGTGACTTCGCTTAGCGGCTTAGCCATGCCATATATGTGGAAAATTCGGAACCATGGATTTTGCCCAAGTTCAGTCATAGACTATCACGTTTTTGGGGTCCTGTCCACATGTGTGACCCAAAAGAGTTGGACTGACAAAGGAATGGTGCATTGCTAAGACGAACTGCTACTGCTTGGTGGTTTGGAACATGAATTTTTATTTTGCCAAATATTGGGAATAATCATCCCAACTGACTTTCATATTTTTCAGAAGGGTTGAAACCACCAACCAGGCTAGATTTGTGGGTTAATAGGTTCACAAGCCCCGGCTGTCCTCCTTTCGAGCAATAGCATGTGTCACGTTTGGCACTCAAGAATGTTTGAAGGCTGAAAGCCTTCGGGTAAAAACAAGGACATCATGACTGTCTACCCCAGAAGTACCTCATAATTGGATATGCATCACAGTTTGTAAGTGTATGTAATAGCCATGACCCAGTGACAGGTGGAATGTCCCCAGTTGAGCAGTTCATTAGAACATTCATAATGTTCATACATATTCATACTAATTATACTACAATAGGTACCCAATATATTGGAGAACATCAGAATTGAGAATGTCTTTCGTGGAACGACTGGATATGCCCAGTCTTCCTGAGCTGCCAGGCTCGCACTATACATGATGCTCTTGGCTCTAGTCGTCTGGGCACCTGTGGAGAAATTCCATCCGTATCAATGGTCATTTGAAGGGGATTTAGCCTGGGAATACCCTCTGGTAAACGTTTACATAACTATGGAAAATCACCATTTTCAATGGGTAATCCACTATACATGGCCATTTTCAATAGCTATGTTAGTCATTACCAGAGGGTAACACCAATGAAACTCGCCATAGAAATTTCGCTGGCTAAAATCTGGGGACTACCCCCCTGTGTAGTACCACCGGAGATTTGAAGCTATCCAGTGGTGGATGGAGGGATCGTTTTTGGAGCTATGGGTACAGTATCCGTATAAAAACTGTTTATCATGAACTGGGGAGCCAAGGCATTTACAAGACAGAAGTGTCGGGATTTTTTGAACGTGTTTCATTCTCATGTGGCATTTCTGAAGACGTCAACTCAAAGAGAAAAGAACAGACATCTAAGACCTTAGTGACAAGAGTACTGGTCATAGATGATCACAGTAGGTCAGCCAAGCATCGGACAGATTTGATACCCAGAATACCCAGATGTCTAACGTTGAATCATTTTGTATATAGTAGCCCTTTCCCTTCACATTAATTACATTAAACATCTCCACAGTCTCCACATACATATATAATATGGCCCCCCAAAAAAATGGATCCAGTATGATCCAGTACTAAACCAGGATTTCATTGAAGTGAGTTATTTTAATGTGAGGGATTCAATCACTTCTGATATCCACAGGATAATCCCTTCCAGGTCGTACCGTACGGGTGCATGGTGGGTTTGGCGCGGCATGGTTTCTTGTTGATCTAATGCTAATTTCTGTCGATATTGATGGATAAATGTTGGAGGATATTGTTGGTTAATATCTGAATAGTCTTGGTATGATATGGTTTTGAAACATGCATAAGTATTGGTTGTTGTTGACCAACAATGAGATTTGTCAATGAATCTTCTCGTTTTTGGTCCGTGGTCACACATGCAATCGATGCAATCCTACTCCAAAGCTGATTTCCTAGTTAGAAGTTGCCGAAGTTGCTTTCTAAAATTAAACCCATCTCCAACCCCATAGGATCCATGTATGCTATATATGGTAACATGTACCATCAATATACCCCCAATGTTAGCATATATACCATACATGGATCCTATGGGAACTGTAGATATATCGATCGTTCATCCCCCGTTGAGACCCTGACTGAATCGCAAGGTGACTGAATTGCTGCTGGGTTACAACGCTGTGGAACGCCTGGAAGCTTGGAGCCGTGATGCAACGTGGATGTAGGCAACATTTGTTAATCCGTGTAGGGTTCCATAATTAAGCATAGTCATTGGGAATATATACATTTGGATAGATATAGTTCAATTTATGGAGTAGAATAATCATTCCCATATATGCTCCATGTATAGAATATTTACCAACATTTACCACCAAAATGACCCAAATGTAGGTAAATATACCAGCACCATGGAGCATCTGGGTATGTCAATACTTAGATAGAATCAGAATTAGATAGATCTAGTAAAAATTAGTATATTGGGTGGGTTAACGGATGATTTGGATTGAGGAATATGCGTTGGCTTGTCAAGAAATATGATGACTCATGATGACCACTGTGTCACAGTCATTCACAGATCACATAGCCTTTTGGGTTGAATCCCCTATGATCAATGGCCACTTCAGGAACCGATTGATCGGAGGTACCTACCATAAGGCCTATATGTAAGGGCCATGTAAGGGGATATACACCCAAAATATGGCTTTATATATGGTACAGTACCTCCATTTTAGGATCCTGGAGATCTCCCATTGATATGAGAACTTTTAGCTGACAGCGGAAGGGGCTTACCTAACAGCGGACCAGGTGCGCTCTACTTGCTTCCCTTCAATCGACGAGAGAATCCCGAGGCAGAATCCGCAAGAAATGGCAGGTAGAAAGCCGTCAGATGAAATGGTTGGCATTGGGCCATTGGGTTTAACATGAAATTATATATATATATATTTAATTGTTTCTGGGTGTTTCTGGAAATTCCAGGATTTTTATATGTCAATGAACCTGATGGTCTCGGAGAATCTGGGAAATGATGTCATAGTGAGATTCACCACGGCAGAAAGATGTGTGCCTTCCCTTTTTCTTGCTAGCAGATCAAGAAGATATGATTCTTCAGGACCTGTGGAAGCCTACCGTATCTTTTCTGGGGTTCCTGCCAACGGCCAACGGGCATCAAACCATGTCTTCTGGAGGCTCAGTGATTCGGAGGTTTCCTATGGGGCATCCCCAAGTCACCAGGTACGAAAATGGTCTACTTTTGGATACCCAGGTACCCTTGTTTTAGAGCTGGTTGGTGGTTTGGAACATGAATTTTATGACTTTCCATTCAGTTGGGAATTTCATCATCCCAACTGACGAAGTCATATTCAGGGGGGTAGGTCAACCACCAACCAGGTCATGTTGTGTCCTCCTCCATCAGGGATTCCATGGAGTTCTAGGGGTTTTGAGCTAACTGCCGCTCGCCGGCACAGCACCAGGAGTTCTCCATTGACTTCTTCATTCGTCCAAGCTCTCAGGGTCTTCAGACTTGGCAGTTCCAACTTACAGCTGATAAACGAGGCTATTTCTCTTGGGGTTTGTCCCCTTATGACTCGGGATATAATCAACTTATATTAGCTACCTACCAGTGGGATGAAATGCCAAGTATCATTCACTGAAGTGCTGGCTCCAGTTCGGCTGATTTGTCGCCACCATTCCAGTGACACCAGGATCAAGGTGATACCAATTGATACCTTTCGACCTTTCGGTAATCAAAGGTGTTTTTTTTCAACATCTCCCATGGCAATGTCAACATTTCAACGGTTTTCCCAGCGAAGCAAACCTCCGTAGTTGGCTCGCTGGAATTTTCCCATTGGATTTCCCAGGGTTGGATGATACCTGGAGGGTATCCCATATTTACATGGATATTTTAATCCTTTAGTCTTTTGGTATTAATGGGAATATCTACGTTCACCAGCAAAGAAATTATTTTTTTGAAGGGTATCTAAGATTGGCAATGAAAAATGAAAAATGATAAACAAATGCATATGCATATGTGTCATAAGCCCATTGGGCCCCGGAACCATCTTCTCAGGTGCTTTCACAGAAGCACCAAGCAAGAGTGGGCAGGCCCTCTGGAAGTTACAACTTGCTGATCAGCGCCGTACATTTGGTATCATTTGGTTCTCTCTTCTCCCTAATAGGTTTATTATTTAGGGGGAGGTTTGGTAAAGGGCAGACGAAATCAATGATCATCATTATTTGATCAAATATCAAACTGGCAGGGCTGCTTAAGAATCGTGAAAGCAAAAACCGTTTGCCACCTGTTTGAAACAAAAATCTCAGAACCTGCTTACGTTATCTTTGTTGGGGAGATAGGAGATGATAGGAGTGTTTTCCTTTCAATATAGTAAACATGGTTGCCAGTATTTCTACCTGAAATGTTCCGGGTACCTCAAAAACATCGTGTTACATCTTGTTGCCACTTGTTTGAACCTCCACGCATTCACCCTGTGTAATTTGTAATTATAGTCTATGGTGACCTCAGAACCACCTCACCAAAGTAAGGGGACATATCACCAAAGGACCCAACAAGTCCGGTTTAAATACAACATGCTGGTTGGTGGTTTGGAACCATGGAATTTTATGACTGTCCATATATTGGGAATGTCATGATCCCAACTGACGAGCTCATATTTTTCAGAGGGGTTGGTTGAAACCACCAACCAACGATCCATCCCAACTCTACCAGGATTTGGCTCATGTTGCAAAAAAATGCTAGTGGCGCCCCATGTTGGGTTGTCATTTTCAGTGTATACATATATATATATAATATGTAATATCATATATATATATTTATCTTATATATTGCATGATTTTGGGTGAAACCACTCTTTCTGAACATCAAAGCCTATGTGTTCAACAATCACCCCCCCATGTTTGATGCTGAACGCCCCCCTTTTTTAGAGGTCTCAGGTTACTGCTCGGATCCTTATCTTTCATGGTCAAATCCCATTTTCGACAGTAAAACTTCTCTTTTTTCGGGGAGATGAGATGAAACTCCTCAAAAAAAATCCACCAGTTCCTTCCAATCTTCTTTCCAGGCTGGAAGCAGCTTTTCCATGAAGCCCAAGGCTAGTGGCGCAGAAGCGCTGGGCACTGAGTACTTGTACCTGGTTCACCCAGAAAACTTGGATAACGTGGACATGTTTTATCCTTTTTTTGTATTAAAGAAAACAAATTCAAAGGAAAACTGGATCAATTCTGATATGTTTTGATGATTTTGACCCAACGTGAGAGAAAAGACATATCAAGGCGGCTGGTTTTAAGCAAGAACAAGTACCATTTAACGCACGCGAATTGTGACTTCCTCCATAGTGGGATTAAATGATTCAGAAAATAGTTTCTGACGTTGACAATCCAACCCAAGGTTTGGGAAAACTCAGAAACCACGTTCCAGCAGACTTATCTTTATGGAAGACCATCCTGGTTCAACATGTTTATTGTTCAGCATCAACATGTTTGGTTTGGTCAGTATGTTGGCTACTCTATGGCAAAACAACCATCTAAAGATAGATGCACCATTTTGATATTATTTTGATACTAGCTCTACAACGCAGGTCATTTTATACGTGTTGGGACAATTTTGCGCTGAATTTCCCATTTGTCGGTGGTCAGTCGAATGTCCAAACATGTCATAACATGTCTAAACATGAAAAAATGGAGGGGTACCCCCAATCCCAGTGACTTGTCAGGATGTTCTTCTTCAATGCAAAAAAAAACATATCACAGCCATTGTTGGACCAACCCATTCTAAGTTCGGTTTACATCCCATATTTTCCTATCATTGATGCGTTGTTCTCAAATATGAATCACTATATTTACATCGATGGTCAATGTCTCCTTCAAAACCATAGCAAAGTCAGGACTTTGTTGGAATTTAGATCTCCAAAGTCATAGATAGCCCCTTAGTCTTATTAAATAACCACAATTAATGGAGGTATATAACCACTATTGTTGGAATTTTCCAACTGAAAACATCGAACAACGGCTATTTATCGGCTCGTCCGAGGCTCGGTGCAGTGAGCTCAAAGAAGAGCAAGAAGGGATAGGAGTTCGATCCGCGAAAGTGACGTATAGGGGCCTTATAAAGGAGTTTGAGGATGAGGATACCTTATGAATTACTTGATAATATAATATAGTATAATTCCATATAGGGATAATTAATCATAATTAATCAACATACACAACATACACAATGAGAGTTTGAGGGATACCTTAAGATGTGATCAGATGTGTTTTTTTTGTTTTCCCAAGGCAGAATCATCAGAGTCCACACTGCACTTGAAGCAAATCCAAGGATATACCCTTGACAGATCGAGCATTTTCCCGGGGCATGGGACTCATGGGAGTATAGAATTCAACCATGAATGATAGATGGAACATAAATGTAATATTTGATTGTAAAGCATTGGGATTATATGATATTAATGACGGATTTATGGAGGGATTCCTGTGTGGGGAATTTCATTGGTATGTTTCGAGATTTCAGAAACACATATATATATATATATCCCATATGCTCCATGTATAGAATATTTACCAACATATACCACCAACATGACCCAAATGCAGGTAAATAGTCCATACATGGAGCATCTGGGTATATGTATTATGTATATAATCTATTGCGGAATGGGTATGTAGCCAACAAACATGTGTTGCAAAAGCAACAAGAAAAAAACATTAGGAGTCAGAATATAGTAAAGTACTTCATAGATCTTGATAGTAGTATGATGTAGTATGCCACTGTATGTCTATACTTGTCTGGTTGCGTAGGGGTAAGATTTATTGACACATCGCGAGCTTTGCAAGGAATCACCGTGAGCAAGTCCCGGATTTCGTTGTGATCCCATTTCTTTATGGGATATGGGATATATAGCGAGATAATATAGCCCATGATTTGGGATAATATTGGGATATAATGGACACATATTGGGATGATAATGGGATATATTGAGATATAATGCGATCATCATGGGGAATCCAATCAAATCCCAGTGATGTATTTTACTGAAAAAAAAAACCTGGGTTTAGTTCGGATGATCACCGCTGGGTCTGGTGGGTTTTTCGGCAGTCGACTTTCAGGATATACTAAACCTCCAAATGAAGACAAACATCTGGTCTAAAAGGCCTAATCTGGAAGGAAAAAACCCGGGAACCGTGAATTGGAAAAGGTAAAGCAACTTCCGACTATTTCTGAACTGCAAATTTCAATTAAACTAATTATATTAGTTCACTTGAGTGTTTTGTTTCTTGGATATATCGAGTTTAAGGACCTCAGAGGCCTACCTCACTGTACTCACAGTACATGGTGAGTAGTATGCACTTACACCAGATTATGAAATAAAGTATGATTTTCCCAGATAAAGCGCCATTAAGAAGTTTGGTGTAGTGATGTATAGTGCTTTGATATTGAGTTGTGTGCTCTATCGATGTGAGTTGAATCAATGACTTGTACGTTGCTAGTGCGGTACGTGTGAAATATGATCAAACAATAAGACAATTGACCTTTGGTCCTTTTCACATCTTTTCACTGTGTACACTTAACTCTTCTCGTTCGAAATCAACTTCACTGTATAGAGAATCGGCTGGCCATGACAAAATGGCCAGTTCAAAATGACTATTAGCCCACTACAGGCAGGGCGACTGCGATTCCCTGGAAAAAGCGGCGGGCAGGTGGGCCTAGGAGTTAACTCATCTCGTCGTAGTTCCCCTTGGTCACGGGAAAAAGGGCCAAGGGAATCCTGTGCTTGTTGGTCTCGGGAGCAAAGAAAACCACATCTCAGATTTCAGGGTTGAAACTGTCACAAGGGGGGCTGTCACAATCCATGAGATGCCAGAGTATGACATGAATATATGCGGTATAGACAGTCGATAGACTATCAATGAATACTGATGAATATCCTAAACATATAAACATAATGAAACATATCAATTGCCTCCTGATGTGTATGTAGTTGGTTATTGTTTGACGGAGATTAATCCTGGCAATTGTGCCTCTGTATCAGTTGAATATCTGGAAGCTAAATGATGAAATCTGAAGGATCCAGAGGATATCTTCCAGGAAGATAAGTCAGCTCTTGAAAATTCCCATGAATCTCCCATTGATCTCGCATTCAGAAATCCCATTCGTTAAACACGTAAAATCAAGTTCAATCTCCATGTTTATTGGTTAAATCCCGTTCAATTGCCATTTTCCCTGGGGAATCAACATCTCATTTAACACCCCATTAACTCCTTACATTTGTGATTAAAAGACATCGTTGCCAGGGCAAACTGGCGAACGCCTACACGGTGAAACCATCCTCTGGTATCATTCCAGCTGAAAGCGAGAAGGAGGCACCGGTATCGGATCTGGGAAAATCGGAGACTCATGGAGAAATAGAGGGTTTTTCCAGCCTTCACCACCCCTTGAAGGCTATACTTTTCATGGGGGGACCATACCAAAATGTGAGTTTTGCATTTTTTTGGGACCCCACCTGAAATGTAAAATTGTTCGCTGAACGTCCCCCGGGTGTCGTTTTTGTGGGGAGGGTCTTCAAAATACCTTCAAAATGTAAGCTGACATTTTCAAGACCCTCAAAACACCTTGAAAAATGTAGCTTACATTTTGGGTATGTGCGTCCCCCCCTTTTTTCACAGTGGTGATGTCAACAAATCATATCCAATGGAGGGAGCAGTGAGGATTTTTCCGTGGGTGAGCCTCGGAGTAGATGGGTCGGCGAAAAAGCAGCTGTGTCCACTGGAAATTGTGGATTTTCACCATTTAATTGTACTTGAATTTACCTGGTCCACTCCAGTTCGCAATTGGGTTAGTTAGGTATGTTAGGTTAGTTCACCTCTCTCTTCAATCACTGGACATTGCCCCTATCTGTACCCAACTCTTCATTCACTGGGCCTGGGGTGAACATTTCGCCAACTTCCAGAGCCAGTTACTTGGTGACTGGGGGGGATGATTATATCATGAAACCTCAGTGGTCGATGTCTATGGGAGAAATGTAGAAGTCATCACATTATTAAACCACTATTAAACCACCATTAAACACTATTGGTTTATGGGGAAAAAATATGGGAACAAAACAAAACATGAATTTCCCGAACCGTGCCAACCCACCAGATCGAAGTGCACTTCGCTCCCAACGAAGTGGAGAACTTTGATTGTGCGCCCGTTGAAAGCTGAAGGGTGTAGAAACTGGTTGGGTATCCTCTTGGTGATGAGAGATGGCTGGAAAATCATCCAGTTATATTATCCAATTTGCAAAACATACGTGGAGGATTTTCCCATGCCAATGGTAGCCTGGATTTTCAGGCTAGCCATGTTGGATTTCCGGTATCCGCGCAATTGGAAGATTTTGAACCAGCGGAACAGGGTCTGTATCCATCCTTCTCCAATTTGGGTGACGCTGTCAAAATGCCGTTTGGCGGCCCTCACCTTCGGTTTCTTCACCGGTGATCAAACCTGGGAATGGAAAATCATTGCCTTTTGATATAGGAATTGTCCAGAACAATCGTTATATAAATGAAAGGAAAACAAACGTTTTTTTTAGTGATTACGAATCTTATCTAGAAAGTTCTCAATGGATGGTTTTTGATGTTTGTTTTGTCATTTTTGGCATTAGCAATCTTTGATTGCCAGAAACTACGGATTTGTTGAGTACTCGCATAGATTCTCCATATTATCCATTGGTGAACCATAGATTCTCCACAGGTTAACCATAGATTCTCCACATTATCCACAGGTTAACCATAGATTCTCCATATCCAGCGGACCAATGTCAGATTTGGGCGATCGGACCTTGGCTGACCGAAAACAGGTACCTTGTTTGGGTCAAGTTCGATGATTGATGGCGGCAAACCCGTTGGGGGTCTCAGTGGCTTCCGGAGCTGGGAGCTTCCATAACGTGCTTCATCGCTATAGAACCAGTTGAAATGGTATTATAATGTATTGTAATATATTATAATGTATCATAATGTAGTATAATATTAGTATAATGTCTTATAATGTATTATAATTAATAATAATAATGTATTATAATTGTATTATAATGTATTGTAATGTATTATAATGTATCATAATGTAGTATAATATTAGTATAATGTCTTATAATGCATTATAATTAATAATAATAATAATAATGATTATAATTGTATTATAATGTATTTTAATGTATAATAATAATGTATTATAATAATGTATTATAATGTATTATAATAATGTATTATAATAATGTATTATAATCTATTATAATGTATTATAATAATGTATTATAATGTATTATAATAATGTATTATAGTGTATTATAATGTCATATGTAATATTATGTAGTTATGTACAAATTATATACATACATTAATATACTGAATATAACGAATTCACCTGATTTCTCATCCCCATCACCATGGCGACAAGCACCATTTGGATGCACATCACCTGACTATATGGCTCCTGGTGTTATCAAGTATGGCTGGCTGGAAAATCCTCAATCAAATGGAGGTTTTATAGCTGAGAAAATCATTGAACTGAATGGCTCATTTTCCAGCCATGTTTGAGCGTTTGATTACCGGAGGCATCTACTAAAATAGTGATTACCGGAGGCATCTACTAAAGTAGTGATACAGCAAATTCCTAAATTGTGTTCGTTTTGTTGGCTTTTTGGGAGTTGCTATAGGTAGAAAGGACACAAGAGGTTTGCCCAGGGGGATTGTCCCGGCAATCTTGGCATGGGAGGATCCCCGAAGAAAAACTGGAGGATATACTGTCCCAGAAGTGACTATGATGAACAACATTCTGGGTAAATTATAACGACCTCACTGCGACCTCACTGGGAATGGTGGTTAGTAGGGGTGACTATCCCCAAATGACCTTAATTCAGGTTGGTGAATTATTATAATTTACCCAGAACATTCATCCAGACTTTATCTTCAGCAGAATTGGCTGAAGATCCCTTCAGAGATTGTTTTTAGAGGCACATTTTGATTAGAATTGATGGTAACGCATATCACAACCGTGAGCTTCTGGTAATTCTTGAACCCATCCAAGTTTATGATATCATGATATCCATGAAAAAGGGAACCCATAATTAATCATTAACCTATATTAACCTATATTAACCCAGGGTCTAATTTTGTGAAGTATTCAGCAACTTATCTATCATAAATCACATACAAAACTCCCATTGTTGTCATGCGCATTGTTTTGGGGGGTTGGTTATGAAACTCATGTTATAATAACCTGCTTTATTTTATGTGTTTTATTTAATCATGATTATCAAATTGCTGTTGTTAAATCATGGTATCAGTGATTGTTAAGTTACTGATTCTTTGATCAAAATACAGCAATTCCCAGATCAGAATTTGCACTCCATGTTCTAATGACACATATAGGTATACATATATATATGTTTCTGACATCTAGTTTCCAAAAAAAATATATAATAATCTTCTCATATCTCAACTGGCTCATTTCCTGTGACGCCCTGTCTGACAGCCTTCCAGGTGCACAATTTTCCTACAATGGAAAAATGTGGAGCTTTATACTAGACTTACAACTTTTTTTTTCAGTTAGATGGGGTTATCAGTTATTACTAGTTTTTTTTGGTAACCTATGGTTTGTAGATGTCTGTAATTAAATGCTGCAAACAATAAAACCTCTAGATGTAAGTATCTAGACTTGCTAGATAATAACTTTGGTCTATATCTATAAACCAGAGGTTGAAATCTATATACTTCATATATATATGTATGAGGGACCTTCAGGTCATATTATTTCTCACGGAACGGACGAAATATACCCCAAAGGTCCCCCCCACATATATCTATATCTACAATCTAAGTAAACTGTACAGCCATTTTGGTCACCATCTCTTAAGGATCACCAGGTCCCGTCGGTCCCGTCGGTGCTCAGGTCATTCGCTTGCCATTGGCGGGCAGCGCCTTGAGACCTTGGCTCGGGACACCCAGCGAATCATCCCACAGAAAAAAAAACGGAATGACTGTACCTTATCAGGATGACTGTGTATCTATATATATATATATATTGTGCATGTATATATACAGTATAATTATATATATATAGCTATACATATATATATATATATATATGTGTGTTTGTGTTATAATAATAAAGATCTCATGTGTTAAAGACAATGTGAAATAATGTTTTTATTCATATCAGATCATCAAATGATGTTGATATATGTTGATAGTGTTGGCAACATGTGCATGGCTGTATCCTGGTAGAAATGATGTCCTTTGCCCCTCTGCGCGACTCAAAGCTCTGCTGCTCTGGGACACGGCACTTGGAAAAATCTTGATGCCAACAAGATTTATTCAACCTTGACAATGACTATGGTAAATAATGATGACATATTAAATTGGTAAAACAACAGTGGAACATGTTCATTAATACATGTTAATGACTCTAATGACCATTTTCTTAGTCAAAAACAATTGTTACGCAATAGCAGTGGTAACATCATCAATTGACTGGACATTGCACATTTTGTCCACCTTTTTGCTGGTAAACCCCATCCCCAATAGTTCTTTTTTTGGTTTACCACTACATGTTCATTTAGTCCAGCCAAGTTGTAAACCAAGTGATAAGTACTATTAGGATCTATTAGGTTTATTTATTGCAGGTTTTCCCATCATATTCCCAGTTAAATCCAATTGAACAACCATTAGAACACCCTTAAATCATTCTGGAAAATCATCAACCAACATCAAAAAATCACTAAAATTCATCAAATCCATAGTTTTCATAGGTTTTCAGATTTCATATTGGTTAATGACCATAATAAGCAGCCCTTCCACAGAAATTTCCACCTTTCTCAAGGTGTCACTTGGAGGTGCCCGCGTCGGACTACCGCAGCCGGCGTCAGTTCTGCACGCCCAGCGGTTCTACCATTGGTGCCATGGGGGAAACGATAGAAAACTCAGGTTTATTAGTGTTTATCATAGACATTTATAGACCACAATCTAGTGAATTATAACTGGCTAATTATATCCCAAGGTTTATATATACTGGTTGGTGGTTTCAAACATGGCTTTTATTTTCCATAATATATGGGATAATCCTTCCCATTGACTTTCATATTTTCCAGAGGGGTTGAAACCACCAACCAGTAATGTTTATATACTACGCTACATTACTAATTACATCTAATTATAGACAAAGAATTATGTCAATATATGTCAAAATCCTAGGTTTAGTAAGTTTAGATGCAACCCATGGTGCTGGTATATTTACCTACATGACTGGATGATGTTTGGGATAAATGTTTTTCTGAATATTCCAGCACCAGGGAGCATATGGGATAGAAAACTATAGAAAACCATGTCGAAAACTCAGGTTGTCCATGTATTTGAATGTCATATTCGAGGTAGCCAGGTCGAAAATTGGTGGGTCTCAAAAGGTCCAAATACTTTTTGCCCCTTATATATTATAGAAAATTATCGAACGCTATATCTGGTCGGTGGTTTCGAACATTTTTTATTTTTCCATATATTGGGAATGTCATCATCCCAACTGACGCACTCATATTTTTCAGAGGGGTAGATCAACCACCAAGCAGATATAGAAAGCTCACGTGGATGATCCAGTGTCATGATATTATTAATGGCAACTCGTAGTGAAATGGTCAATGGTGATGAATGGTGATGGAGAATTGTCGAACTACATAGGTACCCTCTGGTAATTGAACAGTTTGCTATTGAAAATGGCCATTGAAATAGTGGATTTACCCATTAAAAATGGTGATTTTCTATAGTTATGTAAACGTTTACCAGAGGGTTAAACCTCCATTTTCCTATGGTTTTCCTATGGTTTTCCCATTAAAACATGTTTTTTTTGGTGACTTTTGTCATGGCTTATTCAGAAAGGAATATTTTTTCACTGGCTTCGATTCATGGGAATTCAACCGATTTCTGACATGGGATTTCTGTAATCAAATGGAATAAGATGTGATTACTGTTTACTAGTAATAGGATATGAATGGGATCATATTACTATATACTAATCTTTATTATACTAATCCCATATATTAGGTACTAATCAAATCCCAGATTTATCTGTAATGGGGTCATATATTAGGTGATTGTGGAAAAGTTTCTTCCGCGGTGTCATCATGGCCATGGCTGGGAAATTCCTGAACAAAAACTGGAGGTAGTGGTAAAATCATCTATAAATCGTGGGTTTTCGATTGCCATACCCTCTGGTAATTTAACGTAGCTATTGAAAATTGCCATTTATAGTGGATTTACCCATCAAAAATGGTGATTTACCATAGTTATGTTAGTTTACCAGAGGGTAATGTTTGATTACCGGAGAATAAACCCAATGTTTTGACTTAACTAGCAGAATGTTGAGAAGTCTGGTTTATTGATGGGAAATGCATATCACTAGGTCAAGTAGTGTTTATTTCATGGATATATCATGATAGAATAAATAAACTCGTATTTGACTTGGGATACGTAAGTTGGTGAACATTTCACTATAGAACCAAACGGTCATCGGGCGGCCGTGAAACTATAGCGGTTGGGGGTTTTACCGAGTTTATACATGTTGTACTATACATCCACAATTGATATTTATATGTAACTTATGATAGCCAAGAGTTGGTGTGTTTTTTTGTTTTGTTGTATGTTATTTCTCTCTAGTGAGTCTTTGTGAACTTTTATTTGTTGGGCTATCTCTATGCTATTAGATTATATGGCATGATGACATGCTGGCATAGAGAGACTAACAGCTATCTCTATAGTCTCATCTAACAGCTATTTTCTAAGTCTCATCTGGCAAGTCTCATGCTATTTCTATAGTCTCTCTATTCTTTGCTAAAGATGAGACTTTTTGGCATGGTGACATGGTGGCTTTCAGAAAGCGGTGCTTTCACTGAGAAAAACACATCCTTGCGATTCGGCATGGGATGACCGTGTAGGAAACCTCTGGTTATACCCTCTGGTTATGACTAACATAGCCATGGAAAATCCCTTATACGTGGAGGTTTTAATGGGAAAATAGTCTATAAATGGGCCATCTATACCATGGCTATGTTAAATAACCAGAGGGTAATTGCTTCTAGTTTGTTTGATAGACCATAGCATTGTAAAAGGAATGGCAATATCATGTCATATAGATGATAGATGATATCAGATGATATAAGATGATATATATATATATACAATTACCCTTTGGTTATGACTAACAGTTTGCCATGGAAAATGATGGCCCATAGAAATAGATGGTTTACTGGGTTTACCTATTAAAAATGGATATTTTCCATGGCTATGTTAAAAAACCAGATGGTATATATATATATATTATATATACACATTCATTGTAGCTTACGGTTGAAAAACATGTAGGGAACATATGGGAATATCATATCAAGATCATTATTTCCATATACAACATCATTATGGATATATTATAGCATGGGATGACCATAAGCCATATACAATCTTGTTGATGATATACTATATATATGTATATATATATATATATATATGCATATGGTTTATATACCATGGCTAAGATACATGATTTAGTGGGTGTATACATATATATATATACATACCCCCCAAATCATAGTAGCTTCGATTCCTCATGGGCGCTCATCTCACCACCGACTCCTCCCCGGCTCGGCCGGTGCTAAAAGATATGCAACATTGGTTTACTTGGAAAATATGTGGAACATATGTGGAACATATCATCTATACCTTTAGATCGAAACGCTTTTCGATCTTTTTGGAGTTTGCAAAAAAAACAAAAAAAACTGGCTGAGAAACAAGCAACAACCTAAGGTTGTCGGATGTTCATAAAATATACACATTAATATCGCGTTACCAACAGTTACCATGGTGGCCATTTTTTGTATCTGATGTCGCCTGAAATTCCACTGAGACTTCCATGTGTTTATTGTTACACCGTTACACCTTTATGGATTGATGCTTAGTTACCCACATGTTTTCCTGAATACTATATATGCTATGCTTAATTTTCCGGGATATCTTTGCAACTTGACCTGAGGTCAGACGCGCCTCTGGACCCCAAATATCACATCCTGGAGATTGTCAGCTTAGGGACCGCTGCGCGAGTTGGGTGTAGCCTAGGGAACCCGGCGGTTTTTTTGGGGGCAACCGAATCTACACGACATCTTCCAGGAGTGATTTCATGTCAACAAGGCTCAGGAGATACACTGAGACACCAAGAAAACATAAGAAAATATTCAGCATCAACATACCCATTGGATCCATGTATGCCATATATGGTAACATTTACCATCAATATACCCCAAATGTTAGCATATATACCATACATGGATCCTATGGGATATATCAACATTAAAACACCCGGACCAACTGGAACCCTCTTGGATAAATTCCTGGTCCAGAGTCCACTTGGTCCCTTTTATTCCCTTCTTCAACAGGCGCTGTGAACTGCCCGTCCAGTGGTCCAGGACGCATGTGAAGAATACCAAGAGGTTCTACGTCATGAACCCCACTGCAGAGCCGTTAGACTTCATTTGGCAACCAGAGGTGGCAACCAGTTGGACCGGCGGGACTAGCCGCGACATGTTCTGACTAACACTTTGCCATGGTTTGTTGATGGCCCATAGAAATAGATGGTTTACCGTTCTTAGAAATGGTGATTTTCCATAGTTATGTTAGTTTACCGGATGGTAACTGATGCAGACTTTTTGAACAGCTAATAGGACTGAGAAGCTAAGAAGAAACATAAATAGTGAATACGAAAGAGTAATCATAATATATAATCTTTTTTGTTTCATCATTTTCCCTGGTGCTGAGACCATACATCCCGGTTTTATCCCCATTACAATTATATAACCCCCCATGATTGTGGTAAATCTTGATTTCTGGAGAGTAAACAGCTGGTGAACACATGTGAACACCGTGAAACAATCTGGGGAATATGATCTTCGACCTCCAATAAAAACATTGACATATAGATGTTCACTCCACTTCAATCAATGGCCATGTCAGGAACCGATTGATTGGAGGTACCTGCCATATATAAGGATATATAAGGCCTATGTAAGGGCTATGTAAGGGAATATCCCCACAAAATATGGCCTGAAAAATGGTACAGTACCCTCAGTTTAGGATCCTGGAATTCCACTTCAAAGAATTATGTCAATATATGTCAAAATCATTCAAAATCCTAGGTTTAATAAGTTTAGTATGCTTTCCCAGATGCAACCCATGGTGCTGGTATATGCACACCTACATGACTGGATGATGTGTGGGGTAAATGTTGAACGCTCCGGAGGTGCCGATGTTTTCCTCCGATGGCTCTGGTGCGGCAGCCGAACATCCCGCATGCCGGGGGTGAGATGTTCAACGAGGCTGAACAGCCAATGGGATGTAACTGCCATGTAACTGCAGCAAAAATTGGAGATTCTTTAGAATCACATGTATATATATAATTATATATATATACATATGTATACCCATCATATACAATGACTATACAAAGATCAGAAGTATCACTTGATTTAGCCAAGAAAAATGGGGATTGAATGGCGCAACATCCTGTTCTAGTCTTGGATCTTCTATCGGAGGATACCTTCCACTCCCCGAGTCAGTCCAGGTTGGATTCGATCCATGAAACACTGCCATTTCAGACACCTTGGTGGAATGTATTTGAGCCATGTGGAGGTCACTTCCTGAGGGCATTTCATATAGTTTAATCATGTTTCATAGTTTGATATTATGGAACCATAATAAGATTATGATTTAGATATTAGAATGATATACTTATACATGTCCCCCATTTCAGGATGGTGAAAGGATGGTAAATCCTCTTGGAGCTGATAGGTTTTCACGCTGCCACCCACAGCTCCGGCTGAGGTGATGACGAGTGCTTCAAGTGCTTGACGAAACGTGGAACCATTTTGCCCAACAAGAAGCGCGAGGGCTTGGAAGAACCCAAGTGGATCCAGCGTTGAAATCAAATTGACATAGCAGTGGAATGTTTAAGAACGGATTACAACTGACGCCAGTAGCTGCGATAGATCTCATTGGTCAGATATGTTGTTTTTCTTTGCTTTAGAATGTAGCTCTTTGCTGGTTGCCTACTGTGTTCATTGCAATGTTGGTAATCAATGGTCAAATTTGGGCGATCAAAAGGCTACAAAAGAAGTTGATCACTGTGTTGTGTTTTTGGTAATCCTTGTTGGTGTATGTGTTTATTCTTCAGTTTGGGATTTAGTGCGAAATCAGGACCCAATTGCTCGATACACTTCAGTGATGTTTGGGGTATAGCAGTGATTTGTGTTGTAGTCCATGGCATGCAGTCCCTCTTCACCCACCACGTCGGTACGATGGTTGCGAAATCCTGCACCAGTTGACAGACATTGACAGATGGTTTATCCCACTATAGTCCCGCTATTTACAATGGTTTATAGTTACCTGGTTGGTGGTTTGGAACATTGTTTGTTTTTCCCATCTATTGGGAAAAATCATCCCAAATGACGAACTCATATTTTTCAGAGGGGTTCAAACCATCAACCAGTTACCATTTCCCAAGTGGTGCAGGATTTCGCAACCACAGTCTGAAGGTATCAGAAAAATACGCCATGGCTTGATTAGTGATGTCCACGCAATCGCCACAGTGGATTACGAGAGGGTATATCCCATAATCATCCCATGAAATCACATTCAATTTTGATATACCCTCTGGTTATTTAACATAGCCATGGAACATGGCCCATTTATAGATGGTTTACCTATTAAAAATTGTGATTTTCCATGGCTATGTCAGTCATAAGCAGATGGTATAATATATATATATATATTAATATATATATATATAAATATATATACACTATAAACCATAGCCATAGTTAGCCATAGTTAACCATATTTAACCATAGTTTCCGAAGGGTAGCCGATTTTTCGGAGAAAGCCCAGGTTCGAGATGAGCTTCGAGTTTTCACCGCAGAGCAGCCACACCAAGGATTGGGGACCTCCAAAGTTCCCGATGTTCAGAGAATCCTGACCCAGAAAACACTGGAATAATAGTGGTTTAATAGTGGTTTAATAGTGGTTTAATAATGTGGTGACTTCCAAGTATTCTGATTCTAAGTATTGATATATCCCAGATGCGAACCATGGTGCTGGAATATTTACCTATACATTTGGGTAAGTTTGGTGGTAAATGTTGGTAGATATTCTATACATGGAGCATATGGGTATAGCTACAATGGAAAAACAACTCCGCTTAAAATTATCGAAGATTGGAACACTTCTGAACTTTCCAGAACTTTTTTGGAAGTCTTGGAAAGTCAACCATCAAAAAACACAACGTGAAGACAGCCCTTAGTGAAAAATCCCTGCTGTGTATCTTGCATCTTGCTCCTGATTGCAGGTCCTATCCAGAGATGATCCTATGGAAAAAAGGAAACACACCATTTTTATAGGAAAATCATCTGTAAATGGGCCATGGTTTCGCTATGTCAATAACCCGAAGTTCTACATCTCAGTAGATTATTCGGAAAACTTTGTCAATGACTTCCCAACGGAAATTTCTCAGTTTCCATAACTGTCATAACTATAGTCCTTCTTGGGGATGCATCCCACTTCGTGAATGCCTCAAAAAAATGCCCTGTTATATGGATTATACAACCCTGTATATAGGGAATTATATGGGTTACATATGGTTATATGGGTTATATATGGGTTGTATATAAAGCTTTGTAACGATTTGTAAAGATTTATAAAGGTTAATTATATATATATAGTGTTATATGGGTTGTCCATATGGATTATAAAGATTTATAAACCACTTCGCTAGAGTGGGACATGCGCATCCAAGTTGCTTCGTCCGCAGCGCAGCTTAAAGGAGTCCTTCTGGTCCTTTGTGCTTTTGGGACCGAAGGTGGAGGAACATTTCTTGGTGGCAGGCCAGGGTCCAAGTGGTGAGTTGAGTCAATGGTTTCAATATCTATTTCAATGTGATTATATAGAACTATTATAAAATCAGATATGGTAGTTTAATTAATGGTTTACTTATAGTTTTCAGTTGATGATATTTGATTTTATTACCCATCGGATCCATGGTGCTGAGATATATGGTAACATGGATCCCATCAATATACCCCAGTCATGTTACAGTAGCATTAATATGCCAGCACCATGGATCCTATGGGTTATAGTCTATGATTAAATCACCATTTTTAAGAACGGTAAACCATCTATTTCTATGGGCCATCTATACAATGTCTATGTTTGATTTTATTATAGTTTATATTGATTATTTGTGTATTTTTGTTACAGTGTCGTAGCAACTGAGAGAGTCCGGCCACAGGGACAGTACAAGAGCCTCGCATTGGTATGGACAAGTTCGGGAACTCGGTGGGCAACCGTTTGCAGATTCTGCAGCTTATCGTTCTCAGTGGTTTCTTTAGGTTTCATTAAATGAATAGGTATAGGTATGGCTAATTATGGCTATATATCCGAAATATTCCGAAATCACATGAAATAAAATTTCAGTGAATGTTAATGAATAGACATCCGCTGTAGAGTCAGTGTGTAGATAGTTCTTTGTGTAGATGCATGTGTCTATTGTCAATGTGCACGCGCGCACAAGTCATACAAATAAACTATGACGGACTATGTCGTTTCCGTGCTCATGACTTTGCTTCATTATCTGTCATATTATCTATCTACATCTACATCAATCTACATAGATGTAGATACATGTAGAGACTATTTTAGTACCTAAGATTGCAGGCTCACTGCACGTCCACGAGGCTGAGGTTAGTCAGCACCCACCAAGTTGATTCATCACTTGTAGGGACCTATTGTGAAGGCTATTTTGGGCGAAGATTTTACATGACATGACTCTTGTTTTGTGTAGATTGGAACATAATTGAATCATTATATATATATATGTATCATTATATATATATATCATTATATATACAGTATATATATATATTATCATTATATATATATATATCATTATATATATATATCATTATATATACAGTATATATATATATTATCATTATATATATATATATCATTATATATATAATGCATGGAACATTAGACATATATATAGACATATGAGCTGGCGAATGGCACTCAAATTCCAGGGTTTATTTTGTGTCTTCCACGTGGATTATCGTCAGCCTGGGCTCTTACAGGCTCAGGCTGTTGAGTCAACTCATGGTCAGACCATCAAAGGGCGGAGCCATTGGTGGGGCAGAAAGAAAGCTCCACAAGGTGGTGCCCCCCAAGTTATAAGATGGTTTATAAACCCCATGAAAACTATACTTATAAGTATCAGAAACCACTAGTTATTGGAGTTATAAACCCACTTAGCTATCTAGGGAGCCCCACATTGCAGCTCCCTTGAATGAGTGATTGTTTCATATAATTTTCCAGATACACCCAGATGATTTGACATACCAAGAGAACATCATTTCCACACCCAGATTCTTCTTATACCCAATTCTGGTTGGTGGTTTGAACATTTTTTTATGACTTTCCATTCAGTTGGGAATTTCATCATCCCAACTGATGTTCACTCCATCATTTTTCAGAGGGGTAGGTCAACCACCAACCAGATGATCATTTATCCCATCATATATATAACCCATACATAACCACTATGATTGGTATCATAACCACTATTATTATATAATCCCAACCAGTTGATCATTAGATTATGATTAACCATCATTAACCATATAATTTGCCAAGTACCTTCCCACTTTTTTTAAGAACATGTTGTCACCGAAAGTTTCCGGAGTTCACGGTGATTCGAAACGAAGCTCCAGAAAAAGGCAGCGTTAAATCACTGAATTGACTCCATATATGTAGATCATTAGACATCATTAATTAGATAGAAACAAAAAGGACAAAAAAAAACAACTCACATAAAAATTGTCTTCGGAAAAGATCCGCCAGCTGCATGGCGCAGCCTGCGCCTTGGGTGCCGGATGAAGAAGTGAGCGAGTGTCCTTTGTGCACGCAGAAGTGACTTGTGCTGCAAGTGGAGGGCACTGCTGGTCAGAGGTGGCTGGGAAGTCCTCAAAAACGGAGGTTTGAATTGGGAACATCATCTGCAAATAGAGGCTTTGATGGGACAATCTCTATTACAAATTGGCATTGAATTGGTAAAATCGTCGATCTGGATTTTCATGGATTTTCCGGCTGGGCATGTTTGATGACCAAAGTTCATGGGTTAAATCCAATAAAAACACCATATTTTGCTGGGTGACACAATCATCTCATCCTATCCCATGATATCCCCATAAGATGTCCATGATATATCATTCCACCATCCGTTGAAGGCTTAAATCCCATTGAAACACCCCTTGTATCCATTTAAGTTGAGCTTAAACCAGCATTTCTTCATGGGTTTTTTGTCGGTTAAATCCCTGGACATCACGAGATCAGCAGTCGATGAAAACCACCAGGTTCAGCAGCACCAAACGCAAACATCACTGCAGAGCCTGTGGCCGCGTGATTTGTGGCAGCTGCAGTGGGAATAAGTTGTTTCTGCCCGCCTACAACAAGGAGCCCCGCGCCAGCGCGGAGTGGATACGGAACGAAGGGTGATGGATATGATGGATTAGTGTGAATATATATATATATAACTATATATATATATTTATATGTAGTATATGGTAAAATTACACAACACAGATATTATAGAATCTAGTATAATATAGTATATTGCACACATTATATTCATTATATAGATAGATACATATATCTGGGTAAATTACGACGACCTCACTGCGACCTCACCAGGAATAATGGTTAGTAAGGGAAATCATCCCCAAATGGCCCAGATATCAGGTTAGTGAATTATTATAATTTACCAAGATATATGTATATGTATGTGCGACATAGTTGATGTGAAGGTGTCTTGGCTGATGATCGTGCATCTTAGTTGGGCATTGGTGAGCTCCAGCCGAAACCTTTGGGTGCTTAGACAGAAAGGTCTTATCCATGATATCACATCATAATATAATATAACATATAATATCATATATAATATATAATTTATAATATGATATATAATATGATATATAATATAATATACTATAATATAATGCAATATAATTATATTATAATATATTATATACTATAATATAATAATATAATATGTTATAATATTATAATACAATAACATAGTATAGTATATTATATTATTTACTATAAATATATTAATAATATCATATAATGTAAATAATAATAATGTATAGTACATTATATAATTTAACATAGAGTATAATATACAATATACTATAA